>ERZ1034946.20-NODE-20-length-201357-cov-195.764071_pt1 | contig 201357 bp, 183 predicted proteins | sample MGYA00520591_ERZ1034946 | MGnify/ENA primary metagenome ERZ1034946 (study PRJEB33766, sample SAMN09781753) | gut metagenome | biome: gut microbiome | host: Homo sapiens | place: Madagascar | study: EMG produced TPA metagenomics assembly of the PRJNA485056 data...
ATTTACAAAGAGAGACTCTTGGGTTACAAACGGGACTCTCGCTCTACATTTCACCCTAATTAACTCCTTGACAATCATTTATGACAAGAATATAATACATTATGACAAACAAAGTTGTCAAACAGACAAAAATAATTGTCACACGGAGGCGCTATATGACACTGAAGAATCGTTTAAAGGAACGCAGGGCCGCGCTGAATGTCAATCAACAGGAGATGGGCAGGCTGTGTGGTGTGTCGAGACAGACAATCAGCCTTATAGAAAGAGGCGACTATTCACCATCAGTTACCCTGGCACTGACGATAGCAAAGGTGTGCGGTGTTACAGTTGAAGATGTATTTTATTTGCAGGAGGAAGATGAAGATGGAGAGAAATGAGATTAAAGAAGCAAACCGTAAGGCTATGCCGGGATTTCTGCTTCTTGCACTCGTGGGAGCAATTGTGGGTGGTATTGCTGGATTTTATTCCGCAAAATATGGTGTTGATCAGTTTGCAGGCAGCATGAAAAGCGCGGGAGCATTTTTCAGCAAATATGTTTCCGGCTGGATATTGCTTGCTATAGCCGTCATCACACCGATAGTGGTCATACCTGTTTATAAAAAGACAAAAAGGCTGCTTTTGGCATGGGATGGAGAGGATGAATCTATATGCGACATCGCAGAGAAGAAGCTTAATGTGATACTCATGATAAGCAGCATTGTATTGATATGTGCATTTTTCCTTATCAGCGCAACATATTCAGGTGGATTTGCAATGCTTGATAAAAATTTTAACATGTATGTGCTGGGAATTGTGGCCTTTCTGGTAATACTGGCTGAGGGAATAATCATCCAGCAAAAGGCGGTTGATATTACCAAGATAATGTATCCGGAGAAAACTGCTTCGGTATATGATCTGAAATTTCAAAAGAAATGGGTAGACAGCTGCGATGAAGCAGAAAAAATCATGATAGGCAGATGTGCCTTTGAGGCATTCAAGGTGACCAATTCAGTATGTTGCGCACTATCTGTTATTCTGGCAATAGGTGCTTTGACGTTTGATATAGGATTTTTACCATCATTTGTCGTCTGCCTGATATGGCTTGTCAGCCAGTGTGCATATTGCAGTGCTGCGATAAAGTGCAATAAAGTACTTTAAGGCGGCCTGATGCGGTAGGGAGGCAAGCTATGGATAACACATGGTTCATTTATTATTTGCTTTTGATGCTTATAATATTGTATTTTCCGTGGAAAAGACGGAAACGATATGCAGCAAAAAGAATTATGAAAAAAGGCAAAATAAACAATAGTCAAAGGAGTGCAGGAAAAATCATGAGAGAATTAGCAGAGCGTTTTATAGGAAAAGATGTCTATATCAATTTATTGGATGGAAGAGCTGATGGAGTAATAAAGGAAGTTACAGGTAATGGAATTGTGTTGGAAAATAAAAATGGAGTGCAGGTAGTGAATCTCGATTATGTTGTAAAGCTGCGTGAATATCCATATAATAAAAAGGGAAAACGTAGCACGATTACGGATATGTAGTGGCAAAACATGAAAAGGTGGCTGATTTCCGGGCAAATAGTTCAAAGTAAATGGTTGCAAAATAAATACGATTAAACAGGTGGGAATAGGGGTGTTTTTGAAAAAAAGCATAAAAAATGCTGCATACGTGTTATACTACATTATATAGATGTCGTATGAAATATGAACGATAAACACATAAATAAACACAGGATATGAGAAGAAATCGCAATCACAAATATATTTTGTGAAATACAACAATTGCTCTCTCATAGGAAAAGGAGATAAAAATGCCGGAAAACAGTAGCTGTAGCAGCGCGGGAAGCTGCACAAAATCAAGCTGCGAGGGTTGTCCATCACATAATGGCGGACCACAGAGCTTCCTCGTAGAGCAGAATAAATTTTCAAACATCAAGCATGTAATAGGAGTTGTCAGCGGAAAGGGCGGAGTAGGAAAATCATTCGTCACATCCTCACTGGCGGTAAATATGGCAAAGAAGGGCTACAAGGTAGGTATCCTCGATGCCGATATCACAGGACCGTCAATACCAAAGATGTTTGGAGCACATGACCAGATACTCGGAGATGAAAACGGCCTGATGCATCCGTATGAGACAAAAGAGGGCATCAAGCTCATCTCAGTAAACCTCCTCATGGACAACGAGGAGGATCCGGTTATCTGGAGAGGCCCGGTCATTGCCGGAGTAGTAAAACAGTTCTGGAACGAGACAGCATGGGGCGATATAGACTATCTATTCGTTGATATGCCACCGGGAACAGGAGATGTACCTCTCACCGTATTCCAGTCCCTCCCGGTAGATGGAATCGTAATCGTCACATCACCGCAGGAGCTTGTCAATATGATTGTCAAAAAGGCCTACAACATGGCAGAGGCAATGCATATCACAGTGCTTGGTGTGGTAGAAAACTTCAGCTATCTCAAATGCCCTGACTGCGGCAAGGAGATAAAGCTTTTTGGAGAGAGCCATATAGACGAGATCGCCAAAGAGCTTTCAGTACCGGTACTTGGCAAGCTGCCGCTCGATACATCATATGCAGCTATCGCCGATAAGGGTGATTTCTACAGCATAGAAAACGACCACCTCGCAAAAGCAACCGAAGTACTTGAGCGCATTTAAATATTTTGTAACTGTTCAATATCTATATAGTTACAACATTTCTTTATGAAGCAGGCATATATATCCGCCGGGGGCGGTATATATGCCTGTATTTATATGTAATTATATCCATAACGTAAAAGGCGATTGCCAAATATTAAACTTTCTTTAAATATGCGATTTCCCTATTTACATTTCGTTTCATTGGCTTCATAATCATATTACCCACGGATTAAACAATAGTTTTTATACTCAAAATTTATGAAAACAACCAAAAAAGGAAAAAAGAGTTAATTTTATTATCAATATTTACCCAAAAACAATAATTTTGACGTCAATTTTTATAAAAAAATGCTCTTGTTTTTGTGCATATTTTTGACTATATTATCATGTAGTAAAGAGAAGGTAAAAGGAAGGCAAATAGGAGGAAAAGATGAAGAAAATATTTGATGTATTGAATGTCGTTAAACAAAAGCTCTTTGTAAAGAAAGACAAGATTCATTCAGAAAAATATTATCGCAGAATTGATTTTTTAAATAAATATTCGCTTATATTCCATGCAATCATAGCGATGGCTATCGTATTTATAGTAGAGATTATCTCGCGCAGGAGCTTTATCTCTGCATGTAAGTTCGTAGATGCACATACACTTGCGTTCATGTACAACTCATTTTTAGTGTTTGTATCATTTTCACTTGTGTATCTGTTCAGGCGCAGGGCTTTTGCAAGGGTAATAATTACAGGCTTTTGGACTATTCTCGGAATCATCAACGGCTGTGTGCTTTCAAACCGTGTCACACCGTTTGGTTATACTGATTTAAAGTGTATTCCGGAGCTTTTAGCCATGAACAATACCAGCTATTTCACAGCACAGCAGGCTACAATAGTTGTATTTGGACTTGGTACATTTGCACTGTTTCTTGTGGCACTTTTTATCAAGGGACCTAAATATACAGGCAAAATCCGTTATGCAGGTGTTTCAGTGGCATTTTTAGCACTGCTTTTCGTAGCAATCCCTGTCACAACCAATGTGGCACAGAATACCAATGTGGTTGCCAGCTACTATTCAAATATCGCCCAGGGCTATGATGATTATGGCTTTGTATACTCATTCTCATCTACCGTAGTGGATCGTGGAATGAAAAAGCCGGCGGATTACAATAAGCAGAATGTGGAAGAGGTGGAGCAGAAGGTTAATTCACAGAAGCAGACCACCACAGTGGACGGAAAAACCGGTCCAAACATCATCTGTGTTCTTTTAGAGTCATTCTGTGACCCGGACGAGATTAATTTCCTTCAGGTGAATGAGGATCCTATTCCTACATTCCATGAGCTTGAGAAAAACTATTCAAGCGGATATCTGACTGTACCTGTAGTCGGAGCAGGAACTGCTAACACAGAGTTTGAGATGCTTACAGGACTCAGCATGCAGTATTTCGGTACAGGAGAGTATCCATACAAGACTATCTTAAAGCAGACAGATTGCGAGAGCCTTGCCTCAGATTTATCAAAAATTGGCTATGCAACACATGTAGTGCACAACAATGGTGGTAATTTCTACAGCCGTACCAATGCATTTTCAAAGATGGGCTTTGATACCTTTACAAGCAAGGAGCTCATGAATATCACAGAGTACACTCCAAACGGAAGCTGGCCTACAGATGATATTCTCGTCAGCGAGACTATGAAGACCTTTGATGCTACACCGGATCAGTCTGATTTTACTTATATCATCACAGTTGGCACTCACGGTGACTATCCAAAGGAGCCTGTTATTGAAAATCCTACATACACCGTATCAGGTGTTGAGGACGAGGGCATGAAAAATGCCTGGACATATTATGTAAACCAGCTCAACGAGGCTGACCGCTTCATCAAGGAGCTCACAGATGAGCTTTCTAAGAGAGATGAGGACACCATCGTTGTTATGTTTGGCGATCACCTCCCTACAATGGGACTTCAGAATTCTGATATGAAGTCAGGTGATATCTACAAGACAAAGTACATCACATGGAACAACATGGGACTGCCAAAGGAGGATGCTGACCTTTATGCTTACCAGCTTCTTGCCCAGACTACAGACACTGTAGGTATCCATGAGGGAACTATCATGAACTATCATCAGACTCAGATGAACAGTACAGATGAGGCATCATATCAGGATGGACTTGACCTGTTACAGTACGATATCCTTTATGGAAAGCGCTACTGCTACAACGGCGTAGATTTATATCCGGCTTCAGATCTTGTCATGGGAATTGACAAGGTTGACATCACAAATGTGTCTGATTCATCGACCGGTGATACAGTATATATTTACGGTCACAACTTTACCAACTGGAGTAAGGTCTATATCAACGGCTCCAAGGTGGCTTCGACTTATCTCTCAGCAGGTGTGCTTGCTATCAATAAGGAAGACATCAGTGATGGTGATGAGATAACTGTGTGCCAGGTTGGGTCTAGTGATACCATTTTCAGAAAGTCTGAGAATGCGTATACATATGTGGATCCTGCAGTGGAGCACGACAGCACAGAAACTGAAAATCCGACAGAGACAGAGTAAAAGTAAAGAGCAGGGAACACATTTATAACGTGTTCTCGGCTTTTCTAATGATACTTGTGGCATACAGCTATAATGGGTAAAAGTTTATAATATGAACATGAACGAAAATAAATTTAGTAAAAAGATAATTCTAGCATGGAATATTTATTTGGCATTCTTGACACCTACTATTGTTTTGATGTATGCAGTTTGGAACATAGAGTCTGATTCTTATCTAACTAAGGGAATGGCGTCAGGATTGACATTTGGCTTGATCCTTGCTTTTTTTCCATTGGTAATATTTGGAATTAACTGGAGAATGGGAAGTTATTTTACTATAATTACACAATTTGTGTGGTTTTTTATCTTTTCAAAATTGTTGTCATTCTTTTTTCAAAAGGAATCATATGCACCTATAGTTTATTATTGCGGACTCGTTATTGATGTTACAGCATTATTATGGTGTATAATTATTAAAGTGTACAAACCATTGGAAAATGAAATTTATAGATACCCATGGGGGACGTGGATGGTTCCACATTATGATGATAGCAAGATTGACAAGATATTAATGGAAATCTATGTGATTTGTTCGATAATTGCAGGGATTTTGGGATTTTGTGTTGATAATTATGAATATTTTTCATCGTAAAAAACAGAGTAGGGCTAATCATCCTCTAATGATTAGGTTCCTACTCTATTTTTAAATTTTAGTATAAATCAATAGCTATGCGTATAATCAGTCTACGAATTTATGCCTCAGCCATGATGATCTCAGCGGCATCAAGTATGAGCTGGGCAGCTTTACTCTTGTAAAGTATAGGTATGGTGTTTCTTAAGATGTAATTAATGGGTTGAAAATTGTGCATATTGATGATACAATTTCTACGGTTAAGAGTTTGGTAGGATTTACGGACGTGACAGATATCTGCAGGCCGGTGATGTATACCGAATTTAATACTTTAATTGTAGAAATTAAGAATCTAAGTATGGAGGTGAATTTCATGGACAGTAGTGATGGTCTTGGGCGAAGTAAGAACAACATCGGTGCTGATATACAAGTGAGTATTGTATTGGCAGGCATAGTGGATTCTGTCCGTGGAAGGATTCATCACCGGACAGTTTTTAGAGGTACAGTGTAGGCATATTAAGGAATATCGGCTTACGCCGTGCTGTGTTTTGCTGTGCATAAATGCATACTTGTTTATATATCAGGGCACCGTTAGGTGCTTTTTTCGTGCGCAAATTTATTGAGTGCACGGGTTTCGTCCTTTCTATCATGGAGTGATTTTTATGCTTCAAAATCCCGGGATTTTGGAGAGCCACATATGTTTATTTTATGTGGAAAATGCTATCGGAAATGAGAAAGGAGAGAAATGGAGATGAATACAAAGAAATACGAAGAGCTTCTTGCTTTATTGAGAAGCCACAAAACGGATAAGGAAATTCTGGAGGTTTTGTCAGATTATCATGAGAATGATATTGCTGATATGCTTGCAGGAATGAACGAGAAGGAGCGCAAACGTCTTTACAGGCTCCTTGGAACACAGCGGACTGCGGAGATTTTTGCGTATCTTGATGAGCCGCAGGCCTATTTTGATGAGCTGTCTGTGGAGCAGGCTGCCAGGGTAGTATCGCTGATGGATTCGGATGATGCTGTCGATTTACTTGAAAATCTGGAGGATGAGGACAAGAAGGAGATTGTAGAGCATCTGGATGAGGAAGCGGAAAAGGATGTCAGGATGCTTCTGTCATATGACGATGATGAAATAGGCAGCTATATGACAACCAACTACATCTGTATTCCGGGCGGCCTGACAGTGAAGCAGGCTATGAGCCAGCTCGTGAGGCAGGCGGGCGAAAACGACAATATCATGACTATATATGTGGTTGATTCAGATGAATGTTTTGCGGGAGCTATCGATTTAAAGGATTTAATCACAGCCAGGGAGGGTATGAATCTGGAAAGCATTATAGCTCATTCATATCCATATGTGCTTGACCATGAGAAAATCGATGATTGTATCGACACAATCAAGGACTACGCTGAGGATTCAATTCCGGTGCTCTCAAAGGATAAGCATATCCTCGGAGTCATCACATCTGATGATATTGTAGAGATGGTAGACAATGAGATGGGTGAGGACTATGCAAAGCTCGCCGGACTGACATCAGAGGAGGATTTGAAGGAGACCACGCTGCAGAGCATGAAAAAGAGAATGCCATGGCTTATCATCCTGCTTTTTCTGGGAATGATAGTGTCTTCCGTAGTCGGAATATTTGAGAATGTGGTAGCGGCTTTGCCGATAGTCATCTGCTTCCAGTCGCTGGTGCTTGACATGGCAGGAAACGTAGGAACACAGTCACTGGCTGTCACAATCAGAGTGCTCATGGATGAGAATCTAAGCGGTAAGCAGAAGCTTTTGCTTGTAGTAAAAGAGGTAAGAATAGGCCTTGTAAATGGTGGCTTGCTTGGAATAATGGCACTTGTATTTCTCGGAATATATGTGCATCTGTTCAAGGGCTACACATGGCTTGGAGCATTTGCGGTATCAGGCTGTGTAGGAGTTTCACTGCTTGTGGCAATGGCAATTTCAAGCCTTGTGGGAACAGTGATTCCGATGTTTTTCCACAAGATAAAGATCGACCCGGCAGTTGCGTCAGGCCCTCTTATCACGACGGTGAATGATCTGGTGGCAGTTGTGACATATTATGGACTGGCATTTCTTTTCCTGATTGAGTTGTAATATTGGTCGTAGTACATAAACATTTAAAATATATCTTGACAAAGGTGTGCATATACTGTATATATTTATATATACAGTATATGCACACCTATTTTAATTGTGGGAAAGCAAAGGAGAGAGTTATGCTAAGGGTTCATGAATTGGATAAGGAAATGTCCGGGGAGGACAGGTTTCATCTGGAAAACATATCGTTTCATTTGCCAAAGGGCTACATATGCGGCCTTGTAGGAGAAAACGGAGCAGGCAAGACAACGCTTTTACGCTGCCTGATGGGACTGTATAGGTCAACAGGAGACATAGTGATAGATGGACACAATTTAAACAGCGATGAGGCAGCCGCCAGGGAAGTAATAGCGGTAGTAGGTGATGAGGGATTTTTTGATGAGAATATAAATCTCGAAAAGCTCGGAAAATACTATGGGCAGATGTATGTGCGGTTTGATATGGAAAAGTATCTGGGATATCTTGAAAGATTTAACCTTGATAGGAAGCAGAAATACAAAAAACTGTCCAAAGGTATGAAAATCAAAGCGCAGCTTGCATTTGCACTGTCGTATGGAGCAAAGCTTTTTTTGTTCGATGAGCCTACTGCAGGGCTTGACAAGCACTTCAGGGAGGATTTTTTAAGGCTGTGTACAGAGCTTGTGTCGGATGGTGGAAAAAGCATTATCATTTCTTCTCATATTACGGAGGATCTGGACAGAATAGCAGATTATATTGCATATATGCAGGCAGGGAGGCTGTTGTTTTTTAAGCCTAAGGATGCTGCGTGTGAGCATTTTCGGATAGTTACAGGACCTGTATATAAATGTAAGCTGATACCCAGGAAAGCAGTGGTTTACATGGAAGAAGGCACATACAGCTCCACTGCCATGGTTATAAGGGATAAATGTATTCTGGTAGACAGAGATCTTCAAGAACATACTCCGGATATCAGGGAGCTGATACATTATCTGGTGAAAGGGGGAAAGGAAAATGCCGAAAATATTGTGGAAAAATATTTTGGATAGCAGCAGGCAGGAGCTTGTTTTGGCCATAGTTATGATACCATTATTCTGGCTTGGAATTACAGAAGGCTCATTTGGAGGCCTGAATCAGGTAATGTATATATACAATTTGATGATCAGCATTTTTTTCATTTTCAGCAATCATAATAGAAGCGCATTCGAATTGCCACAGTATATGTATCTGGCTCCGTATTCAAGAGAACAAAGACAGCATTATATACAAAAAATGTTCAAATACAGATTCCGTGTGTCGTATATAGTGCTGCTTTTACCTATATTAATCACAGCAATAATCAGGCCTGATAAGACTCTGACAGTATCAGGAATAGTCTATTATATGTGTGAGATGCTTGTAATGGCAGGTATTTTGTATTGTACTTCATTTGACAATTATCTGGGCAGCGTGAATCCGGGCAGATTAACGATATTTGATGTAATCATGTTTATGTCTGCGGCGGTTGTTGCCGCAAGCTATGACCAGAATGACAGCTCGCTGGATTTGGTTCAGATATTAATTTCTTTAGTGATAGGTGTGTTTTTTATATCGATGATTGTATCCTGCAGGAAAAAATATTATGACGATATTGTTCGCTGTATGGCAGATTACGAGTTTGCGGAATCAAAGAAAGATAAAAAAATTGCGTAGAGGTGTGTATGAAAATAGTCATTTCAACAACAGTTAGTATGCCGATATATGAGCAGATTATAAATCAGATACGCGATGCAGTGGTAAGCAGTGAGCTTAAGGCAGGCGATGGCATGCCGTCAATCAGAGTGCTGGCAAAGGAGCTGGCAGTCAGTGTGATTACGACAAAGCGTGCTTATGAGGAGCTGGAAAAGGAAGGCGTAATAGAGTCGGTGCCGGGGCGTGGATTTTACGTGTGCGAGCAGAAAAATGATCTTTTGCGTGAAAAACAGATGATGAATCTTGAGAACAGGATGTCAGAACTGCTTACAGATTGTGAGAATGCCGGAATGACCTTGAAGGATATAATAGATATGGTTCGTGTATTGGGAGAAAAATAATGGATGAGACAATTATAAAAATGGAAAATGCCGCTTTAAAATTAAAAAAATTTGTGATTAAGCCCGCAAATTTAGAAATACCAAAGGGCTACATTGTAGGTGTACAAGGAGAAAATGGTGCGGGAAAGACCACACTGCTTCATATGATGCTTGGAATGTATGACAAAATGAAGGGCAAAATATACATAGACGGTCTTGATGTTGTAAAAAATAAGACCAAGGTAAAAGAGCTTGTAGGAATAGTGTCACAGGACAGGAAATTTTACCTGTCACAGGATGCCAATGGAAACGAAAAAATATACAGTCCATTTTATAAGAACTGGGATAGTGAGGAGTATCACAGGATGCTTGCACATTTGGAGCTTTCCCCAAGACGCAGATTGTGCTCGTTTTCTACAGGAGAAATGATAAAGTATCAGTTTGCATTTGCGGCAGCATACAGACCCAAAGTGCTTCTGATGGATGAGCCGACTGCCAATCTAGACCCGGTGTTCAGGGATGACTTCTTAAAATTACTGCAGGAATTTGTGGCAGAGTATGAGATGACAATACTCTTTGCCACGCATCTGGACGATGATTTGTCGAGGGTGGCAGACTATGTTATAGATGTAAAGAACGGAGAATATTCAATGCGTGAGATGCTAGAGTAGCTTATAATTGCTGGCGGTCACACTGGGATGAGAATAGTATCATTTTATGAATTGTATTATGCGTACAGCACGCAATAGAAAACAGATGGAGATGTGAAATGAATATGAGTACCCTGATTAAAACGGAGCACGACAATTGGAAAAAGCGCATGATAGTTGAGACCTGCGGAACGTATGTCCTCATGAATATGGGTATGGGTTTTGTGGTAATCGCAGGTGCATTTTGTGGTGTAATGAATACTGAATTTGATCTTTATTATTATAATATGGTGGTATTTTTTACATTTGGATTGTATTATGCACAGTCCAGATACATTACATATATATGGGAAAATGGTAGAAAAGTTAATATATTTGAGAAATATATATATTCGCCGGTTGACCTTAAAAAGTTGAGAAAAGCAAAGCTTATAGTAGTTGGAAAAAATATTATGATACCGGTCATACTTGGACAGCTTTCAGCAATTCTTATGAGAGGGGTATCTTATGGATGGCATGTAAAAAGCTGGCTCGATTTGGGACTGTATACACCGGTTATGGTGGGAATTGGTTTTTTGATTTTTAAGGAAGCTGAGCATAGATGGCTGTGCTTTAAGGCAGTAAGAAATTAAGCCTGCAAATAAAAAGAGTTTTTATTGGCTTTATTTGGTAACTAGTGTATACTATTTGCATATAACAGCTTCGTTAAGCAGATATAAATACACATAAAAGAAAGGTATAATCATGGACATCGTATTAGGAAATTACAAAGGTTTAAAGGCAAACATCCCTTATATTGCATATACAGAGGAGGATGTTAATTCACAGATAGCTACACTTCTCGCAGGAAATCCTGTCAGAGAGCAGAAAACAGGCCCGTTAGCGATGGGCGATACGGCAGTAATCGACTACGAGGGCTTTAAGGACGGAGTTGCGTTTGAGGGCGGAAAGGCTGAGAAATACCCTTTGGGAATCGGTTCAGGCTCTTTTATCCCGGGCTTTGAGGAGCAGCTTGTAGGAATGGAAATCGGTGAGGACAGAGACATCAATCTCTCTTTCCCTGAGCAGTATCATGCGCCGGAGCTTGCAGGCAAAGCGGTTGTTTTCAAGGTTAAGCTGCACGAGATTTACAATGAGAAGGAAGCAGAGCTGAACGACGAGTTTGCAGCATCTCTCAATTTCCCTGAGGTACAGTCAGTGGAGGATTTAAAGAAATATATCAACGAGTATCTTGAGTACCAGGTAGAGGCAAGAAAGGCTGATGCGGCAAGAGAAAAGCTCTATGACCAGATTCTTGAAAGCAGCTCATGCCTTGTTCCACCACAGGCAGTAGAGACAGCGGTAAATATGCAGCTTCAGCAGATGGCAGCATCATTTGCACAGCAGGGGGTGGCTATGGAGCAGTATCTTCAGATGACAGGCAAGACTATGGATAGCTTAAAGGATGAACTCAAGCCTGTAGCACAGAAGCAGGCAAAGCTTGAGGCTGTTCTCGATGAAATCATCAGAGTGGAAAATATCACTGTATCTGACGAGGAGATGGATGAGCAGTATGAGCTTATTTCACAGAAGTATGGTCAGCCTGTTGACGTTGTAAAGCAGGTGATTCCAAAGGCACAGCTCAAGCCGGATTTACTTCGTATGAAGGCATCACAGCTCATCATCGATGCGGCTGAGATTATCATGGAAGAAAGTGGAAAATAATGTATAGAATATTTTTGGTTGAGGATGACGAGACCATAGCAAAGCTTGTCAGAAGACATTTGGAAAAATGGGATTATGATGTGCATGTGGTGCAGAAATTTGATGCTGTAATGTCAGAATTTGCATCATTTGATCCGCAGCTTGTGCTTATGGATATCGGTCTGCCGTTTTACAATGGGTATCACTGGTGTACTGAAATCCGAAGGGTATCAAAGGTTCCTGTTGTATTCCTGTCATCCGCTGCTGATAATATGAATATAGTGATGGCAGTCAGTATGGGGGCTGATGACTTTATAGCAAAGCCGTTTGACCTCGATGTGCTGACTGTAAAGATACAGGCTATCATCAGGCGCTGCTATGATTTTGGCGCAAACAACAGTGTTTTGGGGCATAATGGCGCCATGCTCAATATATCTGATGCCACCATAACCTATGACGACAAAAGGCTCGAGCTTACAAAGAATGAGCTCAAAATATTGCAGACACTTTTTGACAACAAAGAAAGGATTGTATCACGCAGCCTTCTAATGGAAAAGCTGTGGGAGAGTGATGCGTATGTGGACGAGAATACACTTTCGGTGAATGTCAACAGGCTGCGTAAAAAGCTGGATTCTATAGGGCTTGAGAGCTTTATTGTCACAAAAAAGGGGCTTGGGTACAGGCTGGGGTGAGAGGTCATGGCAAAAATACAAAACAAACCGCATCTGACAAATTTTATAAAACAAAACTATATATGGATTCTGATGATAGTCACAATGTCATGTATCCATTTGCTTTACATGTACCTGATTGGTGCGCGCAAACAGGATGTGGTGTATGCAGCAGTGCTTGATGCAATACTTCTTCTGATAATAGTTTTGGTTGGATTTTTCAGATATAGCAGCAAGGTAAAAGCTCTAAGCAATGCTTTAAAGCGTCCGGTTGAGGAACAGGCACAGCTTCCGGAAGCAACAGATGATGTGGAGATGCTTTATCAACGGCTGCTGGAAAATCAAAGTATTGCAAGAAGTGAGTCAGAAAGCAGTGCTGCAATCAGACAATCACAGATGAGAGATTATTACTCTATGTGGGTGCACCAGATAAAGACCCCGATATCGGCTATGAAACTACTGCTTGAGGTAGAGCGGGAGGAGCTTGGACAGCTGATGTGTGATGATGAACAGAGTCAGTACCTGCTGTCAGATAACATGGACTCGTTTGAGGACGAATTGTTCCGCATAGAGGAATATGTCAGTATGGCTTTGCAGTATCAGCGTGTGAGCAGCACCGAAAATGATTTTGTGCTTGAAAAAGTCAGTGTGGATGGTGTCATACGTGATGCCATTAAAAAATATGCAAAAATTATGATACGAAGGCATATTGGGATAAATTATTCAGGAACCGGGCAGGAGGTATATACTGACGGAAAATGGCTTGCATTTATGCTGGAACAGATACTTTCAAATGCCATAAAATATACACCGCAGGGGGGTGTTACAATAGAAACTGCAGAGGAAAAAGACCGGTTTTTTATTACAATAAAGGATACCGGAATAGGAATCAAAGCCGAGGATCTGCCACGTGTTTTTGAAAAGGGCTACACAGGCTACAATGGTCATGCCGATAAGAAGGCTACAGGAATTGGGCTTTATCTGTGCAGGCAGATGGCAGATAAGCTGGGGCATACAATCCGCATGGAGTCAGAGATTGGAAAAGGAACTAAGGTGTGGATAGGGTTTGATCTGGATTATGCAGATACGAGAGATTAGGATATAATGATATGAGGGGCAAAAGGTAATTTGCCCCTCTTTTTGCTACTCCAGATTAAGTTTCTTTGTCATATTGTATATCGAGCCTGCGATATACACCACAGTGAGAAGCAGCGATACGGCAAGTGCACCGATGACTGCTCTGTTCATAAGACCTGCAACCTCCTGTGGGTTTAATACATTTAAAATGTAAGTGATAGATCCCTTTGATGACAGCGGAATAAAAAATGTAAAAATCATCACTATAATATTTGCGACCTGACCGATTACATACAGGATGATGAAAGTAAGCACAGAGTTAGCATCTTTGCTTCCATTTGCCCTGTAGCCGGTAGTAAGGCTGAAAAACAGCATAGAGATCGTGTAGAGCAGGGATATTACTGCAATACTGCCAAACATTACAACAGGACTCATTGTAAATCCGGCATTGGCAAACTCATCAGACATACTTCCTATAATATCTTTAATCCATTCAAAGCCATGGTTCATTATAGAAAATGTTAAAACAGCAACTATCAGATCGAGTATAAAAAGTACAAAAGCTGTCAGAAATTTTGACACATACAGCTTCCATGGCTCGACAGGCAGCGTATTCATGAGGTAGCCTTCGTCTTTTAACAGATTGCGTCTGAAGTAAATAACTATGATCACTAAGCTGCAGATAAACATGGCGATTACTGACAGGCTATGCAGTGCCCAGAAAAATACTGATACAAGATCAAATTCAAAGCTATCCAAAATTATTTCTGTCAGGGCTGACACAAACACCAGTGCATAAAGTCCGATATGCTCATTGAATTGCTCCTTGAAATCATATTTAATTAATTTTAACAGCATGCGAACACCTCCCTGAAAAGCTCATCAACACTTTTCTTGTAATTAGTGCGGATATTGTCTACGGAATCGTTTAGGAAAATACCGCCATCTCTGATAAATACCACATCATCGAGCACTTTTTCTATATCACTTATTAGATGAGTTGTGATAAGAATTGTTGAATCTTCATTATAGTTTTCGATTATTGTGCGTAAAATATAGTCTCTTGCGGCAGGATCAACACCGCCCATAGGTTCATCGAGCAGATAAAGCTTTGCATTCCTGCTCATTACAAGCACGATCTGTACTTTTTCACGCATACCTTTAGAGAGACTTTTGATCTTTGCCTGTGGATCAACTCCGAATTTCTCAAGCATGGCATTTGCACGCTCAGGTGAGAAATCAGCATAGAAATCCTTGAAAAATGCAATGATATCACTCACCTTTTTTGAAGGATTAAGATATGTCCGCTCAGGAAGATATGATACCATAGCCTTGCTCTTTACTCCGACAGGCTCACCGTCTATCAGTATCTGCCCCTTGTTTGGCTGCAATACTCCGGCAAGCATCTTTATCAGTGTGCTTTTACCGCTGCCGTTAGGGCCGAGGATGCCGATAATCTTTCCACCGGGAAAAGTCACATTCATATTTTCGATAACTTTATGGCTCTTATAGTTTTTGCTTAGATTTTTGATTTCAATACGTTCTGCCATTTACATCACTCCTTTTTTAAACTTTTAAGATAATTTTCATACACCGTAAGGGACTGTTCAGGTGTAAAACCAACCTTTGACATCCCTTCACAAAACTCACTGCACAGCTTATGTGCCAGATCATTTTTTAGTGAGTCAGCCTGATTTCCCATGTCTGCGACAAATCTGCCTGAGGTACGTCTCGACTCCAGATACCCGTCACGCTCAAGCTCAGATAGAGCCTTTTGCATGGTGTTTGGATTTACACCGGCTGACAATGCCAGCTCTCTTACGGATGGCACTTTGTTACCTGGCTTTAGGCTGCCGTTTGCAATCTCCATCTTGAACCGGTCTATGATCTGTAGGTATATGGGCGTTTCGTTGTTAAAATTCCATTCCATCATTTCACCTGCTTTTGTACTACTGTATTATTTGATTAATACAATAATACATGCGAGGTTATTTGTCAACTACAAATTAATTTCTTACAAAAATGTAAGATACGAGGTCGAAATGTAAGCTGATTCGATAGCATACATTCCGGCCTTTTGTTATTATAATTACATGAAGCAAAAACAATGTAAGTTGTGAAGCCGATTATGACGTCATATTTAAAATAAAGGTAACAAAAATAGAAGTTTAAATAACACTTTGAAATCATCGTAAAGGAGCATTGAAATGGCAATCTTAGAAGTAAGTAACCTCAAAAAAATATATACCACCAGATTTGGCGGCAATCAGGTACAGGCATTGAAAAACATCAATTTCTCTGTAGAGGAAGGTGAGTATGTGGCAATCATGGGAGAGTCCGGCTCAGGAAAGACGACACTTTTAAATATTCTCGCGGCACTTGATAAGCCGACAGCGGGAGAGGTACTCTTAAATGGAAAGAACCTTGTCTCATTGAAGGAAAAGGAGATATCTGCCTTCAGACGTGAGCATCTGGGCTTCGTATTTCAGGACTTTAATCTGCTTGACAATTTTTCACTGAAGGACAATATCTTTTTACCGCTTGTGCTGTCAGGTGTGGACTATAGGGATATGGAAAAAAGGCTTGCACCTATAGCTTCGCTGCTTGGAATTGAAAAGCTGCTTGATAAATATCCATATGAGGTGTCAGGTGGACAGAAGCAAAGGGCAGCAGTGGCACGCGCAATAATAACAAATCCTGAATTAATTTTAGCAGATGAGCCAACAGGAGCACTGGATTCAAAGGCAACAGACAGTCTGCTTAGGCTGTTCAACAGGATAAACGAGGACGGACAGACCATTCTCATGGTGACACACAGCACAAAGGCTGCAAGTCATGCCAACAGGGTGCTTTTCATAAAAGACGGTCAGGTGTTTCATCAGATTTACCGTGGTAATCTTACAAATGACGAGCTCTATGTGAAGATTCAGGATGCACTTATGCTGATTACGACAGGTGGTGAGAAGCATGAATAAAATATATAGCAGGCTGGCATTTACAAATATAAAAAATAATAAGACGCTCTATATGCCTTACATTATATCGGGAATGGTCATGATAGCCATGTTTTATGTGATGATGTTTTTAAACAACTCAAAGGGACTTGGCAAGGTGCCGGGTGCGGATGCACTGGCGTCGATAATGGGGCTTGGATGCGGAACAATAGCGGTTTTTTCATATATATTTCTGTTTTATACAAACAGCTTTATCATCAAAAGGCGCAAGAAAGAGGTAGGAATATACAATATTCTTGGCATGGAAAAGCGTCATATCGCGAGAGTTTTGATAATTAAGACACTTACCGTAGCACTCGCAGCAATAGTATCTGGAATTATAGCCGGTATTTTATTTTCCAAGCTGATGATTATGTTTCTTTATAGAATTATAAATATTAAAGCACAAATTAATTTCGCTGTATCTACTAGCGCTGTCGTAAATACAATACTTATTTTTGGAGTGCTGTATTTTCTTACTCTCATCTATAACCTGATGCAGGTGAAGCTTGCTAATCCGATAGAGCTGCTTCGCGGGGGCAATGTCGGTGAGAAAGAGCCGAAGAGCAAATGGCTTATCGCTATAATCGGACTAGGCTGTCTTGCCGGGGGATATTATATTGCGATTACCACAAAGAGCCCTCTTCAGGTACTTTCACTGTTCTTTGTCGCAGTGCTGCTTGTCATCATCGGAACGTATCTTTTATTTATTTCAGGAAGTATTGTAATACTTAAGGCACTTAGGAAAAACAAGAAGTTTTACTATAATAAAAAGCATTTTGCGGCGGTTTCAGGGATGATTTACAGAATGAAGCAGAATGCGGGCGGACTAGCGAGTATATGCGTGCTTTCCACAATGGTGCTGGTTGTTGTTTCCACAACCGTGAGCATGTATGCGGGCATGGAGGGAGAACTTAAGCAGAGATATCCTTCGGATATCAGTGTATATAGTTGGTATAAGGAAGTGCCGGATGATGTGAATCTGGATGATGCACTTAAAGAAGCTGCTGCAGATTCGAATAAAATAATAGCTGACTCTGCTTGTAATGTTAAAGACAGCAAAAGCTACACTTATTTTAGCTGGACAGTGTTTAGAGAGGGGACAGAGTTTAAGCCGGTGTTAAGTTTCGATAACGATATTTCCCTGTTGTATTTTGTCACAGGAGATGAAATTGATAAGATGGAGACCGGCTTTAAAGAGAGGCTGAATAAAAAAATCCCACAGCTTGATACCGGTTCAGTGGCTGTTTATGGAACAGAAAAGTTTAATGGCGATATAATTAATCTGTTGGGCAAAGAATTTAAAGTGGCTGCGTCAGAAAAAACTGCTGTAAGTAAAGACAGCTATATGTCCTCTATGTATAGTGGTGTGTACTATGTAGTGGTAGACAGCAAGGCAACACTTGCAGAGATATTTAACCTGAACAGCTCGCTGGGAGAGGGTAGTGTGCCGACTATGCTCAACAATGAAATTGATTATAATCTGTATGGCAGCAGTGAGGATAAGCTTGCTGTGGCAAAGGCCCTGGATAAGCATTTTGAGGAAAATAGTGTAAAATCAGATGTGTCAGGCTTCTATGTGGAAAGCCGTGATGCAAACAGAGAACAGATTTATGTATTTTATGGTGGCCTGTTCTTTATCGGAATATTCCTTGGAACGATGTTTCTTATGGTTACTGTGATGATTATTTTCTATAAGCAGATTTCAGAGGGCTATGATGACAAAGCACGCTATGAGATTATGGAGAAGGTAGGCATGAGCAATGACGAGGTGAAGAAATCCATTACTTCACAGGTGCGTATGGTATTTTTCCTGCCGATTATACTTGCTGCGTGTCATCTTGCAGCAGCATTTCCTCTGCTTCGCAGACTGCTTGTCATGTGCAATCTTACGGATGTTAAGTTAATTGTAATCTGCATGACTGCTACGCTTTTTGTGTTTATGGTCATATACTATATTGTTTTCAAGATTACTTCGAGGGCATACTACAGGATTGTGGGAAACCAGATTTAGGGGTTTCATATGAATTATTAATGCGCTATAATAAAACATAGCTATGATGCGTAAGAATATGAAACGAGAGGAACAAGCAGTATGAGCATGACAGAAACAATTAAACTTTACGACAGAGATGCATATGCCACAGAGTTTGAGGCAGATATTATATCCTGCGAGCCGAACAAGGCTGATGATAAGCAGTTTGATATAATATTAAATCAGACTTTATTTTTCCCGGAGGAGGGCGGACAGAGCCCTGACATGGGAATACTTGGTGGTTACAGGGTTGTTGATGTGCAGATTAAGAATGGCGTCATTACACATACTGTGGATACCTCCGCAGGCGATTGCTGCGAGGTAGAAAATGAAGCTGGTAAGCAAATTGCAGGAAGTGAATTTGAACCGGAGAAAGCGGAGCTTGCAGCAGGAGTCCATGTACAGGGCAAAATAGACTGGCAGCATCGTTTTTACAATATGCAGCAGCACAGTGGAGAGCACATTTTTTCAGGAATAGTCCATAGCAGATTTGGATTTGAGAATGTGGGCTTTCATCTGAGTGATTCTGTAGTGACAATGGATTTCAGTGGAGTGCTTTCACCGGAGGATATAGCAGAGGTGGAGCATGAGGTGAATGTGGCCATCTCAAAAAATATTCCGATAGAGGTTACATATCCGTCAAGGGATGAGCTTGCGCAGCTGGAGTACAGAAGTAAAATCGAGATTGAAGGACAGGTCAGAATAGTGACAGTGCCGGGATATGATGTGTGTGCATGCTGTGCGCCGCATGTGAAGCACACCGGAGAGATAGGCATGCTTAAGGTTATGAATTATCAGAACTACAAGGGTGGCGTCAGAGTCAGCATCCTTTGTGGCTTCAGGGCGTTAGAGGCTTTCAGACAAAAGTGCGACATCATCTCAGAACTCATGGGGATATTTACCACAAATCAGGAGGCTATTGTGGATAATGTCACAAAGCTTAAGGCAGTAAACCAGTCGCTTAAGTCAGAGCTTGGTACAGCAAAGTCAGCTCTTTTGGATTATAAGGTAGCAGAGATTCCAGCTGATACGGACAATGCAGTATTGTTTGAATGCGGCATTGATACGAATACAGCAAGAAATTGTGTCAATGGCCTTGTGGAGAAATACAGTGGCTTTAGTGCATTTTTTATGGGAAATGATGAAGAGGGCTACAGCTTTATTATCGGAAGCAAGAATGCAGACTGCAATACAGTTGCTGCAGCGCTGAGGAATAAGCTGGGTGCCAGAGGCGGCGGTAAGCCGGTTATGGTGCAGGGCTCTGTCAAAGCGGCAAAGAGCGAGATTGAGGAAGTGCTAAAAGAAGTGCTTTAACTTTTTGAGAATAAATGGAGTTTAAGCCATGGGAAAAATGGAAAATGAATAATGACAAAAAGAAACTGCTATGCTACAATCATCTTAAAGCATTATATTTCTGTTGAGCGACACCACAGTACACATTTTCATCGGTGCGTATCACTTTGAAGAGGGCAGAACCACTTAGTATTTTTCGACAAAGACATGGAAATTTTCAATGCTTTAAGTTACCTATCAATAGCAGGGAAAATGGATATGTCAATTGAGAAAACCTTATGTGAATGAAGCGGACTGGGGTTGCGGATGCTTTATATTGATAAGAGATTTCGTATCATGCGATATTATATTCTCCCTGCTCACACAACTGAACAGGAGGAGAATAATGTCGGGAGAGACAAAAGAGGTTTTGGGCAGTAATTATGGTCAAAACGATGTAATCATCAACAGATTGATTGACAAAATGACACTGTTTGATGACAATCTGATGAGTCTTGTATTCGGGCAGAATATCGAGACAACGGAGCTGCTGCTTCGCGTAATAATGGAGCGTGATATTAAGGTTATAGACGTCAGGGGGCAGGATGAATTAAAAAATCCAGTGATTGGCGGTCGATGTATTACCTTGGATGTGCATGCAATAGATGTCGATGGCAGGCATATTGATATCGAGGTGCAGATCAATGCGGAAGGCTCGCATGTCAGAAGAGCCAGATATCACAGCAGTATGATGGATGCGAGGATGCTGAAGGAAGGACAGGAGTTTAAGGAGATTAAGGATTCCTACGTGATTTTTATTTATGATCACGATAAGTTCAGAAAAGGACTGCCATTTTATCACATTCAAAGGCGTGTTGATGAAACAGGCGAAGTCTTTGGAGATGGTTCACATATCATCTATGTAAATGGAAGGTATGAAGGTAATGATGATATAGGTCGGATGATGAGAGATTTTCATCAGTGCAGGCCGGAGCAGATAGAAAGTGAAACATTGTCAAAAGCAGTGGCTTATTATAAAGAAAAGGAAGGACGTGGTGCTATGAGTGAAGCAGTAAGACAGTATGCAATGGAATATGCAAAAGAATATGGGGAGGAACAGAAGCAGGCTGGTATTAAACAGGGGGAAAATTATATGCTATATTCGCTTGTGCAGGATGGAGATATAAATCCTGAGAAAGCTGCGGTAAGACTCGAAATTACAGTTGACGAGCTGCGACGTCAGATGAACGAGGCTGGTTATCAGATTCCTACCGGAGCATAATACCGGCTAAATTTTAGGTTTATATTTTTGACATAAGATATAAAGCACAAAAGCGGTTTCAAGACATTTCGTCCTGAAACCGCTTTTGTGCTTTATATCCAAAGTTAATTATATATCCTGCAGATTAATGTATTTTGGTGTATTGAAGTGACGCATTGTTATTTCGCACAAATCGGCACTGTCGTCACGCATAACAGCAGATAATATAGCCTGATGCTCTTCAATGGTATTTTTCATTCGGCCTTCGTGGGCTAGGGATTTGCAAGCAAGATTCTGGATTTTATAAGTATGAGTTTTATATATTGCATTAAAGGTTGTATTTTGATTGTAGGCAACAATAGTCTCATGAAATTTGAAATCATATTTCACAAATTCCTTTATATCCGCAGTAGTATCAAAAATTTTTTTCTGCTTCTCTAATAAAAACTCAAGCTCATCAATGATTTCCCTGCTTTTTTGAACGTTATTCTTATAATCCTCTGTCAGGGTGTATATGCAGAAAAACTCGATTGCAGAACGTATCTCGAAGGTCTCCTCAATATCCTGTTCGCTCATCTGATGCAAGGCAAAGCCACGGCTAGGCAGAATATCTATATATCCTTCGGATTCAAGCTGCTGAAGCGCAGAGTGAAAAGGTGTACGCGATACACCTATATCAGAGCATATTTTTCTTTCTGAATATACACAGCCTTCTTCCAGCTCATTATTTAATATCATTTTTTTTACATGTTCATAAGCTGTTTCTTTAAGATTATTTGAAGCTATCATATTATTTTCCCCTAAAAAAATATTTCAAAAAACTATATTTATAGCAAAGTTACCTTCCTAAGTTTGATAAAATTTTAACACGGGTATACCGGTATGTCAATGGTTCTGGAAAAATCAATTAGTATTTATTCACAAAAATATGTGGCATAAAATATATTTTATTTACAAAAATAAAATAGCGTATTGACTGGTATACCGGTATGCCGTATAATGTAGTTACAAAGAACGAGAGCAGTTCACATGGCTAATGAGCTGCATTACACAAAAACGAATACAAATATCAAACATATGTCAGACCGGTATGACAGACAGTAAGAAAGGATGGTTTCAAAATGAAAGTAGGATTTATAGGATTAGGAATTATGGGACGCCCAATGGCAAAGAATTTACTTAATGCAGGAGTAGAGCTTGTTGTTTCAGATTTGAATACAGAGGCGGTGAACGAGCTGGTTTCTCTTGGTGCAGAGGCAGGTACTTATGAGCAGATTGGTCAAAAGTGTGATATCATTCTTACCATTCTTCCAAATGGAAAGATTGTACAGGATGTACTTTTCGGTGAGAGCGGAGTCAGCAAGACACTTACAGCAGGAAAGCTCGTATGTGATATGTCGAGTGTTACACCTACAGAGAGCAAAACATGTTATAGTAAATTAAAAGAGCTTGGAGTCGGATTTGTTGATGCGCCGGTAAGTGGTGGAGAGCCTGGAGCGATAGCAGGAAGCCTTGCAATTATGTGCGGTGGTGATGAAAAAGATTTTGATGCTTTACAGGAAATCTTCGGTATTCTCGGAAACAGTAGTTTACTTATCGGACCAAGCGGAAGCGGAAGTGTAACCAAGCTTGCAAATCAGATTATTGTAAATCTTGGAATTGCAACAGTCTCAGAAGCGCTTGTTCTGGCTACAAAGGCGGGAGCTGATCCGATGAAGGTTTACAAGGCTATCAGAGGTGGTCTGGCAGGAAGCGCAGTGCTCGACGCAAAAGCACCTATGATGTGTGCCAGAAATTTTGTACCGGGTGGAAAAATCAGTATAAACCATAAAGACATTAAAAATGTTGTAAATACAGCACATGATCTTGATGTACCTCTTCCACTCACAGCAGAGCTTTTTGAGATCATGCAGGCACTCAAGGTAAGCGGACATATGAACGATGATCACGCAGGAATTGTCCAGTACTTTGAACAGCTTGCAGGAGTTGAGGTAAAATCAGACATCACAGAATAAGAGAGGTGCAGATATGCTGACAGGTTATCCATTATTAATAGCATTTATAATAAGTGTAGTCATCTTGCTAGTATCTATCATCAAATTTAAGGTAAATCCATTTATAGCAATGCTTTTTACCAGTATTGTGACTGGATTTCTCGTAAAGATGCCAATTAATGACATTGCCAACACAATATGTGCAGGATTTGGCAATACACTAAAGAGCATTGGTATCGTTATAGGACTTGGTATCATTTTTGGAAATATTCTTTCTGAGGCAGGGGCAACGGAGGCTATAGCGAAAGGCTTGTTAAAGAAAACAGGAAATAAAAATGCAGCACTTGCAGTCACAACAGCAGGCTTTCTGATCTCTATTCCGGTATTCTTAGATGCAGCATTTATTATAATGATGCCAATAGTAAAATATGTTGCAAGAGCAACCAAAAAGAGCATTATGGTATTTGTCTGTGCGCTTGGAGTTGGAACGATAGTAGGACATGCCATCGTAATTCCTACACCGGGACCACTCGCAGTAGCTGCAAATGTGGATGCTGATATAGCAGGCTTCCTTTTCTATTCGATTATAGCAGGACTTGCAGCAATCATCGCCGGTGGATGGCTCTATGGAAAGAGATTTAACAGATATCCTGTATATCAGACAACAGAGGAAGATCTTGAAAACATCAGTACGGTAAAGAAAATCCCTACCTTCGGACGCTCAATGCTTGTACTTCTCTTCCCAATCGTACTGATTTTACTTGCAAACGTAGTAACATCAATAGTTGCAGAAGGAACATTAGCATACAATATTGTTTCATTTATCGGTGAAAAAGATATCGCTTTATTCCTCGGATGTGTATTTGCATATGCATTTTTACACAATTACATTGAAAAAGATTTCAATACTGTTGTAACTGAGGCGGCTGATTCGGCAGGACTTATTCTCCTTATCACAGGAGCCGGTGGAGCATTTGGTAATGTACTCAGCACAAGCGGAATAGGCGATTATCTCGTAAACGCTATGGGAAGCATGAACATTTCACCTATCGTATTAGGATTTGTACTGAGCGCACTGCTTCGTGTATCACAGGGCTCTACAACAGTAGCTCTTGTAACTACATCGTCAATCCTCGGAAGTGCAATCGCAGCATCAGGTGCATCACCTATCCTTGTAGGCCTTGCAATCTGCGCAGGTGGAATAGGATTTTCACTTCCAAACGATTCAGGATTCTGGGTAATCTCGAGATTTGCAGGAATTTCTGTATCAGACACGATAAAGAGCTGGACAATAGGTGGAACGATAGCAAGCTGCGTGGTATTTGCGGTAGTTATGCTTCTTTCGGTGATAAATGGTGTAGTTCCACTGCCATTCCTGTAAATTAAAAAATGCCTCTATGAGGCAGGCAATATAAATAACTTGATATTTTGCGAATAGACAAAGGAGAACAATTATGGCTGAGAAGACAATTTCTATAGATGTATTTGAGAAATATAATAAACCGGATGAGACAAAGCTCGATGAGCTTCTTAAAAAAGAGATAGAGAACAATGATACAAAGTTTGTTGTACTTGATGATGATCCGACAGGAGTCCAGACAGTACACGATATAAGTGTATACACGGACTGGACAGTAGAATCAATGAAAAAAGGATTCATGGATGACAATAAGGTATTCTACATCCTTACAAACAGTCGCGGTATGACAGAGGCTGAGACAACAAAGATTCACCATGAGATAATCGACGCGGTAGCTCAGGCAGCCGCAGAGACAGGTAAAAATTATCAGTTTATCTCAAGAAGTGACTCTACACTAAGAGGTCACTATCCTCTTGAGACAGAGCTTTTAAAAGAAGGAGTGGAGAAGAGCGGTAAGACCGTGGATGGTGAGGTATTATTCCCGTTTTTCAAAGAGGGCGGCAGATTTACCATCGATAACACACATTATGTAAAATACGGTGATGAGCTTGTTCCGGCAGCGCAGACAGAGTTTGCTAAGGATAAGACATTTGGATACACACATTCATCTATTCCTGAGTATGTCGAGGAAAAGACAAAGGGAGATTATAAGGCAGAAAATGTAACCTGCATAGCACTTGAAGACCTTCGTGCATTAAATATTGACAAAATCACAGAGCAGCTTACAAATGTGAAGGACTTTAACAAGGTATGCGTAAATGCTATAGATTATTGTGATGTCAAGGCATTCTGCGTAGCTCTTTACAGAGCCATGGCAGCAGGCAAGAGCTTTATGTTCAGAACGGCAGCAGGCTTCGTAAAGGTTGTAGGCGGTGTTACGGATATCCCTCTTCTTACCAGAAAAGAAATGGTAGTAAAAGAGACTGATAACGGTGGAATAGTTGTGGTAGGAAGCCATACAGCCAAGACCACAGCACAGCTTGAGGAATTATTAAAGCTTGAGAATGTTGTTCCGGTTGAGTTCAAGTCAAGTCTTGTGCTCGATGGAGATGAAGCATTTTACAATGAGGTAAAAAGATGTGTTGCAGAAGAAGAAAAGATCATTGCAAGTGGAAAGACTGCAGTATGTTTTACAGAGAGAAAGCTGCTCACAGTGGAAAATGATACAAAGGAAAGTGCTCTTATAAGAAGTGTGAAGATCAGTGACGGAGTACAGAGATTGGTTGGAGATCTTAGCATTACACCGGCATTTGTCATCGCAAAGGGAGGCATCACCTCAAGTGATGTCGGAACAAAGGCACTCAAGGTAAAATGTGCAAACGTTATGGGACAGATTAAACCGGGCATTCCGGTATGGAAGACCGGCAGCGAGAGCAGATTTCCACAGACTCCATATGTCATTTTCCCGGGAAATGTGGGTGAGGTGACCACATTAAGGGAAGCTGTGGAAGTACTTAATGCGAAATAATTAACGAATGATTTAAGGAGAAAACGCATGATTACAGGACAAGTTAAACTGTGCAATGATATGGAGGCTATAAAGTGCTTTAACAGGGCAATGAACGAGCTGGAATGTGACGTGGATCTGCAGCAGGGACGTTATGTTATTGATGGAAAGTCTATAATGGGTATGTTCAGCCTAAGCCTTCTAGAACCGATAAACATTACAGTACATACAGATAATGAAGCTGAAATAGGGCCTATCAAAGCCTATATCAGTGATTATTCGATAGAATAACAGGTAGATTATTAAACAAAGTAAAAATTATATGCTATATTCACTTGTATATGGCTCAGATATAAAGCACAAAAGCGGTTTCAAGACATTTCGTCCTGAAACCGCTTTTATTGTAAAAATTATATCAAAAGTTAATTATCTGTTAGATCTTCTCCAAATGTGCATTTTCTCAGCTTCTTTAATGAGCTCATCACGGAAATCAGGATGAGCAACTGAGATGATTGCCTCAGCCTTCTGCCATGTAGAAAGACCCTTTACATTTACCATACCATACTCTGTAACGATATAGTGAGTGTTGGCTCTTGTGTCAGTAACGACAGAACCCTCTACAAGAGTAGGACGGATACGTGAGTGAACTACGCCCTGCTTGTCGGTGAAGGTTGAAGAGCAGCAGATAAAGCTCTTTCCACCGTTTGACATATAAGCACCGAGAACGAAATCAAGCTGTCCGCCGGCACCGCTGATGTGCTTTGTGCCTGAGGTCTCTGAGCTGATCTGTCCGAAGAGGTCAAGGTCTACACAGTTATTGATTGAGATGAAATTGTCGAGTGCGGCAATATTCTTGATGTCATTTGTGTAGCTTACCGGGGCACTCATGAGCTCAGGATTCTCATCGAGGTAATCGTACATCTTCTTGGTTCCGGCACCGAAGCCGTAAGCCTGACGATAACGGTCGATGTTTTTCTTTGCTCCTGTGATTTTTCCGGCCTTTGCGATGTCAACGAATGCGTCAACGTACATCTCTGTGTGTACACCGAGATCCTTGAGGTCTGACTCAGCAATGAGTGAGCCTACTGCGTTTGGCATTCCTCCGATACCGAGCTGGAGACAGGCACCGTTTGGAATCTGGTCAACGATAAGCTCTGCAACCTTCTTGTCTACATCTGTTGCAGGACCACCGGCACCAAGCTCTCCGATTGCAGGGTTGTCACCCTCAACAATGTAAGAAACCTGTGAAATATGTACATTGGCCTCTGAACCGCCGTGACAGCGAGGCATGTTTTCATTGACCTCAACGATGATTTTCTTTGAAGTCTCGCATACAGCACCGAGATGGGAAGCGTTAGGTCCAAAGTTGAAGTATCCGTGTGAATCCATCGGCGCAACCTGGAACATAGCGACATCGTCAGGTGTTGTTGAATCTCTATAATAACGAGGAAGCTCTGAGTAACGGATTGGTGAGTAGAAAGAACAGCCTCTCTTGATAAGCTTTCTCTCATAACCGCCCATATGCCATGAGTTCCAGGTGAAATGCTCGCCGGCATCCTCACGCTCGAAAATGGCAAGTGGCTTAAGCAAAATACCACCACGTACATTGACATCCTTAAGTTCATCTGTTCTTCTGGCAAGTGCCTTGTCAAGTGCATCAGGTGTGCCTGTGCACCAGCCGTAGTCAACCCAGTCGCCTGATTTGACAATCTTTACTGCCTCATCTGCTGAGACAAGTTTCTGCTTGTACTCTTCTAAAAAGCTCATAAAATCCTCCTTAGATACCTTAAATGATAGTAGCAAAATGCTACGTTAAAAAAATAACAAACTCTATAATCTCTATATTATCACTTTAGAGAGGATTTTACAAGTTGGTAAATGCTGGTAGCGACTTTTATATGACAGTCTCTGCTAGTCACCCTCCGGAAGCATCCATTCCTCAGCCTGCTTTTGGTAATCGGCCGCCTGGCTGCGCAGTGAATCAATCAGCTCCTTATCGCCTTTAAATACATTCCTTGATTTAGGAGGAAGCGAATCAAGCTTTTTCTGCTTCTCATCAGCCCATCTTGAGTAGCACTCAGACAGGGCATGAAGCGCCTTGCCACCGCCGCACTCCACATCGAGTACCGGCTTTGTCTCGAAGGCAGCGTTGTAATACCACAGGCTTGCCTCCTCATAGTCTGCCTTGTCGAAATAGTACGTACCGAGCTCACAGCACACCTCGCTGCAGCCATCAACTGCTACATTTTTTAGGGCAACAGAAAAAAACTTGTCATAGTCGCCGTTCATTCGATAGTAGCGGGACAGCACGCAGGTGGATTCGATGTCAGGGCTGTTGCGGTATTCCCCCTGAAAATATGGCAGGGCATTGGTAAAATCATCGGGGCTTCCGCATTTTAAAAGCTCCTTGGCATACATAGTCGCTATACTTTTTGGCAGGGTGCCGTTTTTTTCAAAGGAGCGCTTAAATATAGTGAAATCCCGCTTGCCGTGAGTGCCCTGCGGCAGATGCTGGATACAGATATCGCTGTCATAGACTACAGGCTCTAAGCGCACAGTCTCGTGCACCGGATTAATCCATGTAAACGTTCGAAGCCTCTTGAACAGCTTCGGGCGGTACTCTGAGGATGAATTTTGCACTGTGTTGAATTTGCTTGGAGTGATGTATTTCATCTGGACAATCTCAATTTCCGGCAGCAACGCAGCCTTAAGCATCATGAAACGCCTGCGGTTGGTTTCGTCGAGCACCTCGTCGGCATCAGGTGCATATATGTATTCCTGCGTAGCCTTGGAAAACGAAAAATTTCTGGCCGCAGCAAAATCATCGCACCATGAGAAATCATAGATTTTGTCCGTATACCGTGCAGCTATCTCCTTTGTGCTGTCCGTCGAGCCGGTGTCCACTATGATGATTTCATCCATCAGCCCTTTGAGACTGTTCAGGCATCGTTCGAGCACCTCTTCTTCATTTTTTACTATCATGCATAAGCTAATTGTAATCATATTTATCTCCATTTACCGGTCGGATGTTATAATTGTATTATAATATATATCGGCATGTTTTGCAGAAATATTTGTGTATTGTAAATATTGCCGGGATTTCATATAATTGAAATGTAATGTTGGAATTATATTAGAATTTGGAGGGAAAGACTATGAGTTCAAAGAATATAGATATAAAAATATCAGAAGATTTAGTACCTTATTTATATATACTAAAAGGTGGCGAAACAGTAAGTGATAAGCTTACATTATCAGCGGTGGTAGGTTTGTTTACTACTAAAGTTATTACTTTAGAAAAAGCTGCGGAGTTGACAGGCAAAAGTATATGGGATTTTATAGATATTCTTAAGGTATATGGTATACCATGGGGAGAATATGAGGAGGATGACATGGATATGGATGATGTTTTTTTGCGTAAATTGGGGGAATAATGGATGAAAAAAATTGACATTATATGCAATACCAGTCCTATTATAGGTTTGATTTCGATAGATAGATTATATTTATTATGGGATTTATTTGGAAGCATTATAATTCCGGAAGCTGTCTTCAATGAATTATGTGCAGATTCTGTAAATCATCAGGATGAAATTAAAAGGATTAAAGAGTGTGTTAATTCAGGAAAAATTATCATATACAAAGTAAAAAATGCGGATACAGTAAAGGCATTATATGGAAGATTGCATTTTGGAGAGCTTGAAGTTATTGTTGGTGCAAAAGAGCTTGGAATTGATTTTGCAATAATTGATGAGCATGCTGCAAGAAAAATGGCGTCGGAATTTTTAATTGATACAATAGGTGTTTTAGGAATTTTGAGCTTGGCAAAAACAAAAGGGTTAATAAATTTAGTAAAGCCTGAAATGGATAAACTTATTTCTAAAGGCTATAGAATTTCAGATAAACTGTATAATCAGATTTTAGCAAGGAATAATGAAGTAAATTAGAAGAGGAACAAATATGGAAAATCATACAATTGTAACACTGAAAAAAGGCGAAGGACGCACTATAAAAGCAGGCGGCGCATGGATTTTTGACAATGAAATAGACACAATCACAGGCACCTTTACGAACGGAGATATTGTTGTGGTGCACGATTTTGACGGATATCCGATGGGGCGCGGCTTCATAAACCAGAATTCAAAAATCCGTATCAGAATGATGACAAGAAAAGCAGACCAGCTGATTGATGACAATTTCCTCAGGATGAGAGTGCAAAATGCCTGGGATTACCGCAAGCAGGTGATGGCAGGAGGCAATGACAATGTGTCTGATTTAAACTGCTGTCGTGTGATATTTGGCGAGGCTGATTTCCTGCCGGGTATTACGGTGGACAAATACGCAGATGTGCTTGTGGTGGAGTGTCTTGCACTTGGAATGGAGCAGTTTAAGGTGAAAATCGTTGAACTGTTAAAGGAAGTGCTGGCGGCGGACGGAATAAATATTCGTGGAGTATACGAGCGCAGTGATGCAAATGAGCGCAAAAAAGAAGGACTTCCTAAGGTAAAAGGCTTTATAGGAGCCGAGTTTGACACAAATGTGGAGATAGTAGAAAACGCAGTTCACTATATGGTCGATGTGGAAAATGGACAGAAAACAGGCTTCTTCTTAGACCAGAAGTATAACAGGCTTGCTATGCAGCGCATCTGCAAGGGGAAAAGAGTGCTCGACTGCTTCACACACATGGGTACATTTGCTCTCAATGCGGGAATTGCAGGGGCAAGCGAGGTCACAGGACTTGATATATCAGAGTATGCGGTTAAGCAGGCTACAGAAAATGCGAAGAGAAATAATCTCTCAGACACAGTGAAGTTTCGCGTGGCAAATGTGCTGGATGAGCTGCCACGGCTCGCTGCAGATGGTGAAAAATATGATGTAGTCATTCTGGATCCTCCGGCATTTACAAAGTCGCGTGAGGCCACCAAAAATGCGATAAAGGGCTATCGCGAGATTAACATGAAAGGACTTAAACTTGTTAAGGATGGTGGATTTCTGGCTACCTGCTCATGCTCTCATTTCATGACGCAGGAGCTGCTTGCAAAAACGGTCAAGGAAGCAGCAAAGGCAACTCACAAGAGGCTGCGTCAGGTGGAGTTCCGCACGCAGGGACCGGATCATCCGATACTGTGGGCCAATTCAGCTAATGTACCGGAGTCGTATTATCTTAAGTTTTTCATTTTCCAGGTCGTTGATGAGAAGTAGATGACAGAAAGCCTCTGCCTCAGCCATAATGGGGATTTATGACACAGTTGTTTTTTATTGGGAAAAGAAACAAATATTGTAAATTAAAAAGACCAAAAGTTATACTAAAGATGTTATAGAAATATAGGGGCAAGTGTAAATGATAGGAATTGCAATATGCGATGACCATAAAAGCATTCATGATGAAGTCGAAAATTTATTGTCAAAGTATCAGGAGAGCCGAAAATTGGAATGTGATATTTATAATTTCTTTTCTGCGCAAGAGTTATTAGCTTCAAGGGAACGCTATAACATTATTCTGTTAGATATTGATATGCCTGAAATTGATGGGATTCAGGCAGCCGAGAAGCTTAATCAAAGAGGTATGCAATACAATATAATAATGTTAACGAGTAAAAGAGAACGTTTTAAAGAGGCATTTAAAATTGGTGCTACGCGATTTGTTACGAAGCCTATTGATCAGGAAGAATTATTTGAAGCTCTTGATAATGCATTTGAATCTTGTCTTGGTTTCGAAAAAATTACCGTAAAATATAAAGGGAATGATTGCGTTATGCGCCAAAGAGACATATATATGATTGAGGCTCAAAGAGATTATGTAAAAATATATAGTAAGGATAAGATATTTGAAAGCAGCCAGTCTCTTAAAGTATTTGCTGAGCAACTTGATAAGAGAATATTTATATTGGTTCATAGGAGTTATCTGGTAAATATGATGTATATATATGATATCTGCAATGACTATTTAGAACTTGTTGATGGAAAAAGAGTGCCTGTTTCAAGACGAAAAAGTGCGGAAGTAAGACAAAAAGTTTTTGATTTTGATGTGAATAAACGATGAGGCAGCAAAGATGAGAGTGTTGTTGTATATATTAATAATAATTGAATATATATCATTTTATTATGTCTTTTTTGGCAAACGACAGTTTGGAAAGGGCAAATGGAGTAAATGGATTTGTCTTGGAATTGATTTATTCTCAATAGTTTTTTTGCTTAATGTTAATCAGATGGGGCTTGTTCTGGTCTTGGCATTAATTGGTGCCATTATTAATGTTTCAGCGTTATTTGACATAACGTTTATGGAAAATTTGAAATTGTTTCTATTATGTTATCCGATGCTTACGATATTAGAAAGCATAATACAGTATGGACTTAACTATTATTTGGAACTAAATAATAGAAGTATAACAATAATATATACGATAATCATTATCGGGATAACATGGATATATTATGCCTTAGCAGGAAGAAAAATTGAAAAGAGTTCATTTGTACTGCCAACGGCGATAAGTCTGTTGCTATCTGCTGTTTTATTTATAATAGTTGCGATGATTACTTATTTTACATATGCATTAACGGAAATTTTGCATACAGCAAACGGAAAGCTTGGACTTGGATTAGTCACCGTAGGTGGAGGTATTATATTTATATTGGTCTTATTGATGATTTATTATTTTAATTCACAGCAAAGATTTCAATTAGAAAATAAAATGCTGGAAAAATATAATGAGCAGCAAAGGGAATATTTTGAGCAATTACTGGAGAAAGAGCAGAAAACAAAGCAATTTAGACACGATATAATTGCAGAACTGGTTGAGATAAAAAATTTAAACGATAGTAAAGAATACAATAAGTTAGATGAATTTTTAGAAGATATGTTAAATGAGATTTCAAGTATAAGCAATTCGGACTATGATGTAGGAAATGAAATAATAAACACAATTCTAAATTACTATCTGTCTCCAATAAAGTCTGCTTGTAAAATAACAGTTAAAGGATATATACCTGATGAATTGAGCATTACGCGAAGAGATTTGTGCATAATTGTTTCAAATCTTATTAAAAATGCGGTTGAAGCAGTAGAGACAGTAGAATCTTCACATAGATATATTACTGTTGTCATAAAAAGTGGAAAAATATTTCTGGACATAAAAATAAATAATTCATGCAATAAGGCTGACGGAATTTTTGTTGATGGGAAGATAACGACAAGTAAAAAAGATAAAAATAATCATGGATTTGGTATGAAAAATATTGAGAATGTGGTTAAAAAATATGATGGGGATTATACGTACGGCAAAGAAAATAACGATTTTGGGGCAGAAGTCAAGGTAAAAAACAACCGTTCGTCGAAAAAATGAACCGTTCGCAGAAAATAGTTAGCATATAGGCGGAAGATGGGATAAACTAGAAGCAGAGCAGGAAAGCTTCTAGTTTATTTTTTGGGAGGTGTGAATATGGAGACATATACTTTATGGGACTATCTTTGGAAATATATATGGAAAAAATAGGTAGAAATTTAGTATGTAACAGCTTTTACATAGAGTCAGAAGTGGTTGCAAACATTTCTGGTAGCAATACTATAAAACAGATTAAAAAAGAAAGTGAGGTAAACGTTATGGATATGTGCTATGACGGAACATTGGTGCTTCCAAGCAGCTATGCTGTTATGGATGAAGAGGAAATGAGTTATTTAGAGGGAGGCGGAACAGCGGTAGTATATGGAACAGCGAGTCAAATAAGAAGTAGACTGACTGCTATTATTGGAGCTAGTTTGGTAGGAACAGGGGCATCAGCAGCATTAGGTTTTTTGCTTGGAAATGTTGGAGGTGCAATTATATCAACAATATTAGGCGGTGGATGGTTTGGTTCATATCGATCTTGTGCTTCAAAAGCGCATAATCAAGTAGAAAGTATTATCCGAAAATACGGGAAAAGCAGAAAATGTAAAATGACAACAACATATAGTTTTGCATATATGTGTACAGGAGTGAGTGTTAAGGTTGCATAGAGACAAATAACATAAGGATTAATTTTCTGGAAAGGATTTATATGAGCAGAAATAGTGCTGATAAAGGAACCAGTTCGATTCTGAAAATGGTTATAGGTGCAATTGTTGGTTTGATATTTATTACCGCAGTTATTGGTTTATTGTGGCTGGTTGGAATATTAAATACAGGGATAAGTATAGGTGTAGCAGTAGCAATTGGCGGAATTTTTATAGTGTTAATTGAACTTGTTTTATTTATTACTGGGATAACACAAAAATAAACTTCATTATTCATCTTTGTGCAGGTGACATTAAAATCATCTGCACAAATTAATTAAAAGACAATGGTAGAGGGTATATGAATAGCATAAATATTTATGAAAACAAAACACTGAAACTCCAAAACGTCATAGTCCGCAGACTTGACCTTGAATCAGATGATCAAAATCTTTTTGATTCTGAAATTAACAAAATAAGTACATACATACAGACGCATGGAGCAAACCAGATCGGACCATTAATTCAATATTCAAAGGTTGAGCTGGATGAAAATAATGAGCCTGATATCAACATGCAGTTTATGCTCCAGGCGAACAACTTTATCCACAACGTAGAGCAACCATATAGGATGGAGTCTCTGCTGCGTGTAAGAAACTGTCTGTATGCCAGATATAACGGACCGGAGGACAAGCTGAAGTTCGCTTACGATAAGCTTGGGGTGTATGCATTTGAGAATGATATTGAGCTGGATGGCTGCAATTATACGATCTACGTAGACAGAAACGAAGAAGAAGAGACAATGGTTGCAGATGTATTCATGCCTGTAAAGGAATAAAAGCGTTATGAGCAGAAGCGTTAAGAGTTTAGATGAAATAAGGGAATCAAGAATACTGTTTGATAAGAATCCACCGGCATTCGGCTATATACTTATAACAGTTGTAGCCGTTTTTCTTATTGTGGCAGTAGTATGGAGTATAAAAACACCAAAGGTGTATACCATACAGGCACAGGGTACTGTGACGAATGATGAGTCAAATTATGTCATGTGCAGCTATACGGGAGAGATTCTTGACAGCAACATGGAAGAGGGCGCACTTGTGGAAGCCGGGGATGTGCTTTTTACAATTAAAAGCACTGATTATGATCTGCAGCAGACACAGCTTGAAGACAACAGAAAATCATATGAAGAACAGATATCACAGTATAGTCTTCTTATAAAATCAATAAAAGACGATACCAATTATTTTGACGAGACAAAAGCGGATGACGGTCTGTACTGGAGCCTTTTTGAAACCTACAAATCACAGGTGGAACAGAATAAGGTTGATGTGTCAACGTATCAGGCATATGGATATACTGATGAGCAGATTCAGTCACAGCTTGAGACAAATCAGGGGAAAATAGACGAAGTCTATTATTCTGCAATACAGTCGGCAGAAGCCAAGATCGCAGAGGCAGACCAGCAGATTAAATCAATTGATGCGCAGCTTGCGGCAGTATCGGGAGGACAGGATTCCTATGAAGTAAAGGCAACAGCATCAGGCGTGCTTCATATGCTGGGCAATTATAAGAGCGGAATGGTTGTACAGACAACGACCACTGTGGCAACAATCACACCGGAAAATTCGCAGAGATATCTCGAAGCATATGTTTCCACATCTGATATGGCCAGAATGCATGAGGGAGACAGAGTGCAGGTGGTTATGGACGGTCTGTCACAGAATGTCTATGGGACGATAGGCGGAAGCGTATCACGGATAGACAGCAATGTCACTACACAGGAAGGACAGGATGGAGCAACAAACCAGGCGTTTAAAGTGATGATAGTGCTAGACCAGGATTATGTGCTGAGTCGTGAGGGAGACAAGGTAGACGTGACTAACGGCATGACTGCGGCTGCAAGGATACAGTATGATAAAGTCACATATTTTAACTATGTGCTTGAGAAACTCGGAATAAAAACCGGAAAATGACATGGGATAAGGTTATGAAGTTAAGAAACAGAATAAGAATATTTGCTGTTATATTTATACTGGCTTTGGGAATGGAGTACTTACCGATGGCGGTATATGCTGCAGAAGTGACAGCGGAAGAAAGCGATATGGCAAATGATGCAGAACCGGATATGGATGAAACACCGGAACCGGACAATGCATCGGAAACGGACAAGGAAGACAAAACAGACGTACAGGATACGGGACAGAATATACCGGTAACGGATATCGAGATATCAGATCATGAGGAGGAAGTGGAAGTAGGAAAGACAATAAACCTTACAGCCACAGCACTTCCGGCGAATGCCACGGAAAGCACGATAACATTCCGTTCATCTGATATAAATATAGCAACTGTGACTTCAGCAGGTGAAGTAAAGGGTATCTCAAAAGGATATGTTACAATATATGTATCTGCCGGAAGTATAATAAAAGAGGTAAATCTGACAGTAAAAGTAAAAACAACCGGAATAAATATAAACAAAGAATATCTCGTAATGAAGCCGGGAACGGCATTTAAACTGAGCGTATCTGTGTTTCCGGCAGAGGCAGAGCAGGCGGTTTCATACAAATCAACCAACACATCAGTTGCAGCAGTATCGGGCAGTGGTGTGGTAACGGCAAAACAGACAGGTTCAGCTACAATAATAGTTTCAAATGGGGATTTGTCGGGCGCTGTTTCGGTAATCGTAAACAGAGATACAGAAAGTTCTGTGGCTGAACCGGCAGCAGATAGTACAGAAGCAGAAAACACAAGTGAACAGACATTTGATGAAAATACTGGTGTATCCGAAACACCTGTAATAAGTGAACAGATGTTATATGAACTGTACACAGCAGGCAGATCGATGAAAGTGACCGGAGACGGCTACAGCATCGTAATAGACGGAAAGAAGATAGTAAATTATAAAAATGAACTTAATACGGATATAGAACTCGAAAGGGCAGGAGACTGCATAAAATTCAATCTAAACGATGGAGAGTATCTGTGCGGAGAAGTGACACTGCACATAGATGATGTAAAAGGAAAATATCTGTATCTATATAATAACGTAAAGCATAAATACGAACTTGTGAGTACAGAGGACATGAGCGGGCTTAATTTAAGCACACCAGGAAAGTATATGATCACGGCAAAGCCCATCAGAGATGGCCGCACAGCGGTCAGATATATACTGATTGCAGGTGGAATCGGCATAATTGCAGGAATAGCTGTGTATGTGGCGGTAAAGAGAAGATACTGGTTCTGGTAAAGGTGTATGTAATCATGATTTACATAAAGTCGTGTCCGGTTGCAAACAGACATGGCAGAAGAATAATGTTTAGAAGAGAAAATTAATATATAGCGAACAGGAAGGGACACAATGCGATACACATTTATAAAGCAGCATGATGCAACAGACTGTGCAGCGGCATGCATGGGTATGGTCTGTCTGCATTACAGAAAAGAAACCACTATAACAAAATTAAGGGATCTTATGGGAACTGATCTGAAAGGAACAAATCTCATAGGTCTGTCAAAATGTGCAGAGCAGCTTGGCTTTAACTGTCAGGCGGTTAAGGTTGACAGGGAAGGATTCCTTAGTAGATATACACTTCCGGCGATTGCAAATGTTATTACTAAAGAGGGAATGTCGCATTTTGTTGTTGTTTTCAGGATAACGAAAAAGTATGTGATAGTGGGAGATCCGGCGAAGGATATAGAGAGAATTTCAATAGATGATTTCTATAAGAAATTTACAGGTGCGATACTGCTGTTAAAACCAAACAGCGAATTTGAACGTGAGAAGATTAAGGGAACAAAGCTGTTTGACAGGTACATAAAGCTGCTTCTTCCGCAGAAAAAGCTTTTTATATATGCACTTGTGGCATCACTTCTTGTAACTCTTCTTGGGATTTTATCATCACTTTTCAACAACATAATATATGATGAGATACTGCCTTACTGGCAGAAGGATGTTTTAAAGATCATGCTTGCAGTATTCTTAGGAATTTCACTGACCTCGACATTTGTCAGCTTTGTAAGACAGTGGATACTTATGCACCTGTCAATAAAGATAGATATTCCGCTTATGCTGGGATATTTTGAACACATATACAAGCTGCCGATGAAATTCTTTGCAAGCCGTAAAACAGGTGACATTACGACACGTTTCTCAGATGCATTTACCATAAAGGATATTTTTACAAATATAGCATTATCGCTTATCATGGATATATCAATGGCTCTTATCACAGGTGTGATACTGTTTCAGATGAACCCAAAGCTTTTTGCGATAATTGTAATGATGACAATCATAAGTATAGTGCTGGTATTTATATTTAAACAGCCTTATAAGAAGATAAATGAGGAGCAGATGCAGCAGTCATCAATACTCAATTCAGAGATAATAGAAGGATTGCGCGCGGTTGAGACAATAAAAGGAAATGCGAACGAGGACATCGAACTGGAAAGTATAGAACGCGAATACATAAAGTCACTTAGGATAAGTTACAAAGAGGGAATGCTTTCAAATGTGCAGGGAACCATATCAAGTGTCATATCAGGAGCAGGGAATCTCGTAATGCTGTATGTCGGCATTATGCAGGTGATAAACAACAGCCTGACACTTGGAAGTTATATGGCATTTATGACTCTGGCGGGATATTTCATGGATCCAATCGGCAATCTTGTAAGTCTGCAGCTTTCAATACAGGAGGCAAACATTTCCATGAAGAGACTGTCTGAGATCATGGATTATGAAAGAGAGCAGCAGAGTGAAAGACAGTATCAGGAAATAACACAGATTGATGGTGATATAAAGCTTAATCATGTCACATTCGGCTATGGAAACCGAAAACCTGCGCTGGATGATGTGAGTTTTACGATAGAAAAAGGGCAGAAAGTTGCACTTGTAGGCGCAAGCGGAAGTGGAAAGTCTACGATAGCTAAGCTGCTGCTTAAATATTATGAGCCACAGTCTGGTGACATAACAATAGATGGCATGGATATCTCGGAATACAGAAATGACGATATCCGGCGTGCTGTATCCTATGTACCGCAGAACATAGAGCTTTTTTCAAAAAGCATATATGATAATATAAGGGTTACAAGACAGAGTGCGACTCTTGATGAGGTCAGGGAGGCAGCAAAAGCGGCCGATGCACATGAATTTATCAAGAGACTTCCGATGCAGTATTACACATATCTCGAAGAAGCCGGAAATGGACTAAGCGGTGGTGAAAAACAGCGAATTGCGCTTGCAAGGGCATTTCTTAAGGAAAACCAGTTTTATATCATGGATGAATCTACCAGCAATCTGGATTTTGCAACAGAAAATATCATTTTTGATATGATATACAATAAATTCAGAAAAAAGACCATGCTTATTATTGCGCACAGGCTTGCAACGGTAAAAAACTGTGACAAAATAATAGTTATGGACAAAGGAAAGATAATAGAACAGGGAACACATAAGGAACTGCTGGAAAAGAAAGGGCAGTATTATAGACTGTGGGAAATGCAGCAGGGGAATTTTGTTATCAGGCAGGACGAAAGCGTGGATAAGGAGAATGAAACAGAGCCGGATGATGGCGAAGTGATGAGCTACACTTAGCGATTATAATTTTGTATGTAATGATCATTTACATAAAGTCGTGCCTGGTTGCAAACAGGAATGACAGAAACATTAAAACAAATAGAAAAGGAGGTACACATATATGGATATGTGTTACGATGGAGCACTGGTGCTCCCAAGCAGTTATGCTGTAATGGATGAAGAGGAAATGTGCTATACGGAAGGAGGGTGGAGTGGACGTCAAGTGCTTAAGAATGTATGTGGAATTCTTGCAGTATTTTCATTAGGTTATGCAGGGGCTGCATTTAGACATTTTGTTGAAAAAAATAAGGGATTATCATATGGAAGAATGTTGAGTAAAGCAGGTGGAACTTTATTGAGATTTATCAAAGCGGTTCCATGGCAGGTAAAGGTGGCTATAGGAGTATGCACAGCAGCAACTCTGTATGCATTAGGATCATACGATTTATTTTAAAATATTGTATGTTTATAAGGCAATAAATATTTAAGGATAGACAGAAAATGAAAAGTAGTCTCAATAAATTATTTTATATGAGACTACTTTTGTACAAAACAACAATGAAAAAAATATATAAAGTTACGATAATGGTATATGCCATAATATTTATAATAGGATATCTTGGTGGGTTTAAATACATGAATATTGTATTAAACCATTATATAGAATATAGCGACTATATAATGTATGCTTTAATCTTTTTTTTATCAATAGGTATATTTTACCCATTTTTGAGGGAAGGATTTAAAACCTTTGATAAAGAGATTTTAAATGAAATTAGTACAGTATTTTTAATAATAGCATTTTTGTCAGTATTAATTCAAGTTTTGCTGGGAGAAGGAGAAGAGAAGGCGTTATCGGCTAGTGTTATAATTAAAATTATAATATTTTCACCAGTAATAGAAGAATTATTTAATAGATGTGCAGTTATTACTATTCTAAAAACTATATTAAAGGCAGATAATGTTGCTTATATGTTAATAAGTGCAGTTATATTTGCAATGTTTCACATAAATAGCTTAAAACAGAGTGGATTTATGCCGGAAATAAGCAATTTATTAATATATTTCATACTTGGAATGGGATGTGCATATGTATATTTACGCACTAATAATATCGTATCAGCAATCGTACTGCATATGTTTTGGAATGTGTCTATAGTTGGTGGGATAATAAGTGGCATTGCACATAGATGATGTAAAAGAAAGGAACACAATGCGATACACATTTATAAAGCAGCATGATGCAACAGACTGTGCAGCGGCATGCATGGGTATGGTCTGTCTGCATTACAGTTTTATCTTGGGCTTTAGATCCAGGTGGATCATTAGCTGCGTATATTGATAAGAGAGATAGTACAGGGACTAATGGTTGGTGCACAATTGGATAATTGAATTAATATGAAAATTTGTTACTAAAATCTAAACTTCCCATCCTATAAAGGATTGAATTATTAGAATATGAAATCTATTTTGAAGATGGGAGGTTTGAGTTAATGATTTCTTGCTATACAGGAGGTAAGTGCTATGGAATACTTGAATTTGGAAAAGGGAGGACTTATTACTATCTTGATTCCACTTAATCTTTTAATTGGAGAATATACATTGTTTTTTCGCTTGAATGGATGGAGCCGGAAAATAATTCACTTAATCACAGGTGTGATTGATCTATTTTTTGTGGTGGCAACAATTGCTAGTGGAGAGCATCCATATTATTCATTTGTGATTTTCGGTGGAATGTTAGTTGGAATCATTCAAAGTGAATGGTGTTATAGAAAAATCAGTGAAGAAACAAATTTGAGTAAAATAGACATATTGTTAAAAAAGGGGAGAATTTTGTTGGGAGCGATATTAATTATTATTGAAATAGTGGTTAGAATGTTGTATCCGTCAATGTTTATTGGACTGCCATTGATAACACGTATCTTTTCGTATATCATTTTAGCTGTGTTACCTATTGAAATAATAGTTTTTAACAGTTTTCTTGTAAAAAAACAAAATGGTATGGCAATTTAATATTTTTAGAAAGCAAGGTAAAAAATTGTGTGAGCATATGTTCGTGTGTGACCTACTTTATTAATTTTAAAGTACATGAAGGGAGTAATGAATTTGAATAAAGAGATTGTTGAAGGAATGTACATAGCTCTGATTTTTATTGCGGGATACTATTTAGTAAAGACGAAAAGAATTAATATTTTGTGGAAGATATTGGCAGCTGTGAATATACTTTCATGGGCGTGTTTATTAGTAATATTAGCACTAGATATAAATGTAAGTGCTGATTTTATATCCTTAAATTTAGCAGCATGTATTTCGTTGGCTATTTTTACACCAATAATATGGTTTTCAGATAGAAAAAATATGGATATCTACAGTTTATTTGGAAATATAGGATTTGTATTAGTACTTAACAAGGAAGTAAATCAAATAAAAAAAAGTGCCAGACTAAAAGAAAACCTTCAGAAAATTCTAGGTCTTGATTGTTATCATAAGACATGGATCACAATATCAAAACCAAAAGATGAAGAAATTACATTGACTATGTTATTTTTCAGTAAAAAGGAATTTGCCTGCTTTGAACGAAAAATTGATAAGAAGTATATAGTAGAAAAGGAAAATGGATTTGGAACATTGGTTACTATGCAAATATAGGAGAGCAGCAATGAACAGAGAAAAATGTATTAACAGAAATATAACAATAGCAAGTGCAATAATAAGTTGTGTGAATATATTAACATTTTATAATGCATTTTATAAGTGTTTTAAATTTAAATACGTAGATGACTTTATATCATTATTATGTTTATTGTTTAGTTTAATGATTTTAATAAATGTAAAACAGCATATTAGAACAATAGAGTTTTGTATGTGGTATAGCATTTTATTTATTATTTTATTATGCAGAATAAATATATTGAATGACTTTTTTGAGATTGATTTTTTGAAAAATATAGCGTCTATTATTATTATTATTAATTTGATAGTCTGGATTTATTTTTTGCATAAAGTAAATATAGAAAATAATCAAATAGATATTAACAATAGAAAAAGTGTTATTGAGTCTGAAACGGATATACGTAATTATATATATAATCGAATCACTATGTTTTTTAATAGAGACAAATCGATTAAGTGTGATGATAATATAAAGAAATATTTGTGGATTACATTATCTGCGTCTTGGACAATACTTCTTTTTGGTGGGAAATTTATTATAGATATAATAAATATATTTACAGATGAATACAAATTTGGGATAAATTTTGTAATGGTTTATGTTATATTGAATCTTATATTTTTATTTTTTAATTTTGCGAGATTAAAAGTAATTAAATCTAATTTTGTTTATGAAATAGTTTGTGATGTGTCATTTGTTATAGAAATAAATATATTTGTTTTTACTCAAAGGGATACTGCTCGATTTCAAGTTTTAATACTATCCGCATATTTATGTTGTTTATATCTATTAAATATTCGTGATTTGTTAAGAAAAATATAATTACCATGTGACATATGAAATGAACGAAGCCGTGTACACGAAAACTCATGTTTTTTAGGATGGCTTAAAAAATAAGTTTGAGAAAATAATGGACTATAACTGGATTTTATTGAAAGGTATGAGGTATTATATGGAAACAATAAAAATACAGCACTTATTTGGTAGATTTTCTATATTTTTCTTGGTGTTAATTGTGGCAGTATTTGCTGAGGAATATTCAATTGATAGATTGTGCTTGAATATAAATGGATTTCCATTTATTTTTATGAATGCATTTATGATTGTAGGAATAGCATATATTTATCAAAAAGCAACAAGGAAATTATTCATAAAGGAATTTGAGTATGAGATATATGAAGATTTCTTCTATATTGATGGGAATAAATATGAATATCAAGATGTAATAAAATGTGAAATTCATTATTTCGATTATTTTTTTATAAATGTATTGTGTTTACATATAGACATGAAAAACACTTCTAAAAGCACCATTTTGTTATATTCAGAAGACTTGGATGAAGGGATAGACTATAAAGACATTCAATTGTTTAAGTTTTATGAATCAGTTAGCGAACATTTGAGAATCAGCTAACTATTGACAGATAGGGGTGAAAGAAAATAATAATAGGCTTGTCAGGATATAATTTTTCATAACAATACTGTTACCCTCCTAGATTTTGTTCTAATTTTTCTCTACTCCATTGATAGCTTACTTTTTTTAACAATCCATCGTTTTCTACTACTACCTTTGCAATCACCTCCCCCTTTTCACATATGTAATAAATACCATTCGTTTCATATACCACGTCAATTTCACTGAGCTGATATCTTTTGTATATAGAATTATTTTCTTGAACAATTTGTTTAATTAAATCATCTAAATTATCTTCATTTTTTCTGATATAGTATACAAGAGTGAAATCACCTTCATGTTTATAATCATGCTCGTCATATATGGACGCCGCCTCAAAATAATCATATTCGCCAAAATTCAATCCATAATAATCCAAAACTCTATCAAATGTATTATTTACACCTGATGCCGAACCCATCATAAGACAAAACAAACCAAAAAATAATGTCCAAAAAACATATATAAGACAATATATTTTTTTACTCTTTATATTTTCTCTATCACGATGTCTTCCATAACAAATCACATCCGTAATTTGCTTTGGGAAAAATAGCGTGATAAAAATTGAAAATATTGCATATAACAATCCCATAACAGTTTCTCCCATTTCTTATTATTCCATCATTCATTTTAATTATATCATTTATACCATGCTTCGTCCATTTTTATCTAAATACGCTCATATAAAATTTAGGTACAAAACAAACCCAAAAATAATGTCAAATGCTTTGAAAAAGTGTCAATAAAAACATAAAATAATAAAAAAGTTTTGAGCTAATTGACAATTGTTTAATTAATATATCTTGTGATAAAATATCCGCGAAGATAATGGAGTGCCATTATAAGGAGGTATTCAGAAATGAATAAAATAATAAACAAACAAGTTCTTGCTACGTTTGCATTAGTTACTATCATGGCAGGAGTGTTAATAGGTACTAATTGTATTTATGCAGCGCAGGACGGAAAAGAGACAACAACTATCCGGCTTATAAACCAGACTTATTTTAATGCTAAGAATATCAAGGTAACCTGGAACGATGGCAAAGAGCAGACTGTCAACACACTTGGCAGCCATGATTCAATTGATTTCCCGTCAGATGTGGGAAGCGTATACAAAATGGATGTTACCGGAACAACCCAGTCCGGAGAGAAATTCACCGGACATTTTAAGGGACTGGTCGGCAAAGATACAAGAGTATTTATAGAGCTTGACGAGAATGCTGATGTTCAGGTTTTTATCCCACAGGGAGAAATTGATTAAGCATTAATTATTGTTCTTTAAGATCCGCCAGAGTGTGCTTCGGCTTATGCCGAGCCGCCTGGCGGTTTTTTCTTTATTGTCAAGTTCTTCGTGTAACACCTGAAGAATGATCTGATAATTTATCTCATCTAGAGTTCCATCAAATTTTACTGAATCATCAAAGACGCGTCCGTAGTCGGGCTCCTGTTTCAGGATGGCTTCTACAGTGTCACAGGAGATATACGGTGTCTTTGTTATTGTGACAAGCTCTTTAAGGACATGCTGCAGCTGGTCGAGATTGTTAGGCCAGTTGTACGAGAGCATTTTTTCCATTGCGTCAACGTCAAAGCCTATTATCTGTTTCCCGAGGGAGACATTGAACCGGTGCAGATAGAGCGCGGTTATACCGGAAAAATCGTCAATGCGCTCTCGAAGCGGTGGGAGATTCATGGTAAGGCAGGAAAGATGATTCTCCATAAAGGTGCGTATTGTGGCAAATGCAGGCTGATTGGAGTTGTTGGTGGAAAGCGAGACTATGAGTCTCATTCTCGTGCAAAGCTTCGTCTGGTCTATATATTGAAACAAATCACCAATCTGTTCCAGACTAAGAGCATCGGCTTTTTCAAAAAATACTGTGCTGTCCACTTCGTTGAGAGGAGAATTCTCATTATTTAGCAGGCTGTGCCACTTACGCTCTTTTATCAGAGAACAGTCGATACTGTAAAATGGAGCGTGCTTATAGTTGCTTTGCTTGTAAATAAGTGATGCAGCCTTGCCTTTGCCGGTTCCGTTTTCTCCGAGAATAAGCACAGGCAGATGGCTTTTAGCGTATTCTTCTATTATCTGCGCTATTTTGCCTGCTTTACCGGTTCCGTTGTAAGCGTCAGCAAAGTCGTTGGAGGAGGTGTTGTCAATATTGTAAATCTGAAATCCAGGGTCGTCCTCGACGGTTAATGCAGGACTCTTACATATAGTAATTGCAGTGTACTTCTGGTCCTCGTAAATCAGGTGGCGGTTGTACAGAGTATAGACGTTATCGCGTATCTGATGCGAAACGGTCTGGTTCGGAACTTTCAAAAATGACTTAATGTATGTCTGTACAAAATTCATCAACGATGTATTCATTTCATCTATTGCGATGCTTGAAAACCACAGAGTACCTGCAGGCGAGTAAATTAAGAATTCGCGGTCGTCCTCGGTCAGAAGCGACTGGAACAGATCCTTTTGCTTGTGGACATAATTGGAAGAGTGCACAAGCTTTACAGCCTCGGCAACGGCGTTTTCTATGCTTTCCCTGCCGGAGGTTACAAGATTATAATTTAATCCGATATCCTTCGCTGCTCTGGCACCGGTCACATCGCATAGGACAAGCGTGCAGCCGTTTTCTTTTGCTTCTTTAAGGCGATTGACTGCATCTGCCGAGTCCTTGAAAGTGATTATGTCAATATCATATTGAAGAAGGTCACACAGCAGATGTGCATTTGCAGTGATTCCGGGAAAACCGGCAATTACAAATTTTCCGTTGTAGCTCTCAGCAAGCTTGATGCTCAGAAGTATATCGTAAACAGAGATTGATATATCTATGACGGGAAGCTCAACAGCAGATTGTATAAGCTCTGCGGTGCCGCCTCGCGAAATGATAACATCGTAATTTTTATGTGCAAGCTGCATTGCGATATCACGGCCGGTGAACAGATCACCGGTCTGGACAGTGAGAGCAATGTCATCGCGCGACTGTGCTATATCGGTAAGTATGTCAGCCATGCCCTCGTAAGGGGCGACTGCAAGAATCTTGGTTTTCTGCATATATTTCTCCTTTTAGGATTTGTAAATGTTAAGTGGTTATTTTAATGTTTAAAAATGAAACGTAAAGATAGCACTAGTGATGCTTTGTTACTATTTAACCATATTGTATTACAGTATGTTTCAAAATGCAACAAATAAATGCGACTTATGTTTCAAAATAGAACAAAAATAACAAAACAACGCGTTGAACGAGTCACAAAAAACAGATATTATATGATTAGTTCAAAGAGATGTTCAAAAATAAAACACAAGAATAACAATATAACAAAGGAGAGGTAATATATGAGTTATCAGATTAAAATTCCGTCATGTATTTTTGGCGGAGCAGGAAGCATTGAGAATGTGAAAGCGGTAATAGAAAAAGAGAATGCAAAAAAAGTAATAGTTTTTACGGATAAAGGCATTCGTGCAACAGGACTTTTAGATCTGCTGACAGAGATTCTTGAGGAAAACAAGACAGAGTATCAGGTATTTGATGATCTTGCTTGTGAACCATCATATCAGGATGTTGAAAAGGTTATGAAGGAAGTGGAGAGCGCATCAGGAGATCTTATCATAGCAATCGGTGGGGGAAGTGTTATGGATGCAGCAAAGCTTTGCTGCGTATTAAAAGATGCAGACTACACTATAAAAGATCTGCTCAATGATCCGACGCTTGCAAAGAAACAGATTAAGACGGTTATGATTCCGACAACCTGCGGAACAGGATCTGAGGCAACCTGCAATGCAATCGTTGCGGTTCCGGAGGAACAGTCAAAGAAAGGAATTGTAAATGACAGTATGATTCCGGACTATGTGGTATTGGATTCAAATATGATCAGAAAGCTTCCGAAATCAATTGTGGCAGCAACAGGTGTAGATGCATTGGCCCATGTGGTTGAGTGCTTCACCTCAAAGAAAGCAACACCGTTTTCCGATACCTATGCAGCAGCCGGAGCCAAGCTTATTTTCCACAATATCAGGGAAGCTTATAACAATCCTGACAATATGGAAGCAAAAAGCAATATGATGACCGGAGCCTTCTATGGCGGAGTCGCAATCACAGGAAGCGGAACAACAGCAGTTCATGCACTTTCATATCCACTGGGAGGCAAATATCACATTGCTCACGGTGTATCAAATGCCATACTTTTTGCACATGTTATGGAATTTAACAAGGACGCATGCAGCAAGAGACTTGCAATACTTTGCGATGCTGTTTACCCTGAGCATGCAGGAAAATCTGAGGATGAGAAAGCACAGTACATGATCGATCAGATTGCTGACATTGTAAAGGTTACAAACATTCCAACGGATTTAAAGGAATTCGGTGTTAAGCCGGAGGATCTGGATTTCCTTGTTGATGCCGGCAGCAAACAGCAGAGACTTCTTGTAAACAATATGAAAGAATTAAGCCTTGACGATATCAGAAACATATATCTTAAGGTATTAAAATAAAGGAGGGGCCTATGAAAAAGCCAATTATCGGAATTACAATGGGAGATCCTGCGGGAAACGGTTCTGAGATTTCAGTAAAAGCGTTATCAAGACCTGAAATATATAAGCAGTGTCGTCCGGTGATTATCGGTGATGCCGCATGTATGGAAGAGGCAGTAAAAATCGCAGGAAAAGAAGGACAGATAAAGATTCATGCGATTCACGATATTAAAGAAGCAAAGTTTGAGTACGGAACGATTGATGTGTACGACATGAACCTTGTGAACATGGACAGACACATATTCGGAAAAGTATCAAAGATGTGTGGAGAGGCTGCTTTTCAGTATGTCGTAAAGGTAATAGAGCTTGCGCAGAGCGGCGAGATTGACGCAACTGTCACAAATGCCTTAAATAAAGAGGCAATAAATATGGCAGGACATCATTATTCGGGACATACAGAGATTTATGCAGAGTACACCCATACAGACAAGTACACAATGATGCTTGCACACGAGGATTTGAGGGTTGTACACGTATCGACGCACGTTTCTCTCAGGCAGGCATGTGACAAGGTAAAGAAGGACAGAGTCCTTGAAGTTATAAGAATTGCAAATGATGCCTGCAAGGCGATAGGCATTGAGAATCCAAAGATTGGTGTGGCAGGTCTTAACCCACACTGCGGAGAAAACGGACTGTTTGGAACAGAGGAAATTGAGGAAATCCAGCCGGCAATAGATGAGGCAATGGCAGAAGGAATCAATATTCCTGAGAAAAAACCGACACCGCCTGACAGCATATTCTCTAAAGCAATCGGAGGCTGGTATGATATAGTTGTAGCAATGTACCATGATCAGGGACATATTCCTCTGAAGGTTAAAGGCTTTGTATACAACAAAGAATTAAAGAAATGGGATGCGGTAGCAGGTGTAAATGTAACACTCGGAATCCCTGTAATAAGGGTATCGGTAGACCATGGTACAGGCTTTGACCTCGCAGGAAAAGGCGAATCGAATGAGTTAAGCCTTGTAAATTCAATTGACTATGCGACAAAGCTTGCAGTAAACAAAAAATAGCGGGAGGAAATGCGATGGTAAAGCTGTTGATCATAGCAGATGACTTTACCGGTGCATTGGATACCGGAATCCAGTTTGTGAATAAAGGAATTGCCACCCAGGTATTTACAAAAATGCCGGAAGCTATCGGGGATATAGATGAGTCGACAGAGGTTCTGGTTATAGATTCTGAGACCAGACCAATGCCGGCAGCTAAGGCATATGATGCTGTAAAAAATATTACAGGATGGGCAAAAGCAATTAATATTCCTGTTATTTTCAAAAAGACGGACTCAGCGCTCCGCGGAAATATCGGAAGTGAGCTTCAGGCAGTTTTGGACGGAAGCGGGCACGACAAAGTTTATTTCCTGCCGGGGTATCCGAAGATAGACCGCTGTACGGTAAACGGAACTCACTACATACAGGGGCAGCTTCTAGAAAAAAGTGTATTCGGGCAGGATCCGTTTGAACCGGTAAAGCTGTCGTACATACCTGATATTATCGCACAGCAGACAGCTTTGAAATGTGCCTGTGTTAAGCACAATGAAACTTTGAATGATATAAAAAGCGATGAACGTATCGTAATCTGCGATGTGGAAAAACACAAAGACATAGAAGAAAGGCTTGATGAATTGCAGGAAAAAGATGAGCTTTGCATTATTGCCGGATGTGCCGCACTTGCGGAAGCGCTTGCCGACAAGCTCAGATTTGATGCAGCGAAGCCGCAAAGCTATAGGAAGAGTGAAAATTTTCTTGTGGAATGTGGCAGCTTGAATATGATTACGCAAAATCAGCTTGACTATGCCGAAGAACACGGATTTTCAAGAATCCATATGACCATAGAACAAAAATTGCAGAAGGATTATTACAGCACACAGGAGGGCTTGGAGTTTTTGCACAAAATGCAGGAAGAATGTGAAAAAGACAGATGTCTCATCATTGATTCCATAGACCGGGAAGAAGACAAAAAGGGCTTTATGGAAGCAAATAAGCTGACTATGAATGATGTAAGAGCCCTGATTCCAACGGCACATGGACACATAGCCGACTATCTGGCAGCAAATAAGCAGGATACGACAATACTTATGACAGGCGGCGACACTTTGATGGGGTATATGAAGCTGATAGGCTGTACCCAGATTACACCGGTATGTGAGATAGAACAGGGTGTGGTTGTTTCCAATCTGAAAAATCACGGATTTGTGCAGCAGATAATATCCAAATCAGGTGGGTTCGGAACCAAAGATGTACTGGTAAAGATTGCAGACAAAATATTAAATCAAAAATAAACAAGTTTAAAAGGAGAAGAAAAACATGAAACAGACAGAATTAAAAGGAATTATTACACCAATTTTAACACCAATGAACGCAGATGAGAGCATCAACACTGACGAGCTCAGAACACAGATTGACAGACTTATCGATGGCGGTGTGCACGGAATTTTCCCATTTGGAACAAACGGTGAGGGATATATCTTAAATGAAAAAGAAAAATGCGAAGTCCTTGAAGCTGCAATTGATCAGGTAAAAGGAAGAGTACCTGTATATGCCGGCTCAGGCTGCATTTCAACACAGGATACTATCAGAATGAGCAAGGAGGCAGAAAAGCTCGGAGCTGACGTCCTTTCAATAATCACTCCAAGCTTTGCGGTTGCATCACAGAAGGAGTTATACGATCACTATGTAGAGGTTGCCAAGCATGTAGATACTCCAATCGTTCTTTACAATATTCCTGCCCGTACAGGAAACAAGCTGCTTCCTGAGACAGTAAAGAAGCTTGCAAAGGATGTTGACCTTATCATCGGTGCAAAGGATTCAAGCGGTGACTGGGATAACTTAAAGGCATATATCACAGAGACACGTGAACTTGACAAGAAGTTCTATGTTTTATCAGGAAATGATTCGCTCATTCTTCCTGCATTAAAAGAAGGAGGAGTCGGAGGAATCGCAGGATGCTCAAATGTTTATCCACATGTGCTTTCATCAATCTACAACCTTTTCAAAGAGGGCAAGCTTGAGGAGGCAGAGGCAGCACAGGATTCTATCGCAAGCTTCAGAGCTGTATTCAAATACGGCAATCCTAACACAGTTGTTAAAAAAGCGGTTGCAATGCTCGGATATCCTGTTGGCGATTGCAGACGTCCATTCAACTATCTGTGCGATGAGGGCGTGGAAGCGCTTGCAAAGGTATTAAAAGAGAATGCTGACAAAGGAATGAACTAGCTCTGGGGAGGATGAATTAATATGAAGTTTGTAATGACACAGGCTGTATGCCCTGAAGGAATGCAGCTTTTAGATGGAATAGCTGATGTATATGTAGCTGACAATCAGGATCCGAACAATTATCTTGACGAGATGAAGGATGCAGATGCTCTTATTGTAAGAATTGCAAAATGTGATGCAAATGCTATAGAAAACAGCCCGAAGCTCAAAGTAATCGGACGTACAGGCGTAGGATACGATTCGGTTGATGTAAAAAAAGCAACAGAGCTTGGTATCCCGGTGGTTATCACACCGGGAGCCAACAACAGAAGTGTTGCTGAGCATGCGGTAGCAATGATTTTTGCATTGTCAAAGAATCTTATCGAGGCACAGAATGAGATGTGCAAAGGAAACTGGGAAATCCGTGGAGCAAAGAAGGCTTTCGAGCTTGAGGGAAAGACAGTCGGAATCCTTGGCCTTGGAGCAATTGGAAGAGAAACAGCCAAAATCTGCAAAGGCTGTGGAATGAGCATTGCAGCGTACGATCCTTTTATGACAAAAGAGCAGGTAGAAGGCTATGGTGCTAAATATTATGAGGATTATGTGGAGCTGTTAAAGGACAGCGATGTGGTATCAATCCATGTACCGCTCACAGATCAGACCAGGAACATGATCTCAAAGAAGGAGCTTTCTGTTATGAAACCGACGGCGCTTATAATAAACTGCAGCCGTGGAGGAATCATCAACGAAGCAGATCTCGTAGAAGCATTAAATAACGGAGTTATCGCCGGCGCGGGAACAGATGTATTCTGCAGTGAGCCACCAAAAACAGATGATCCGTTATTAAACTGCAGAAATCTTATCGTAAGTCCGCATTCAGCAGCCCAGACAAGAGAGGCAGTAATCAAGATGGCACAGATGTGTGTCAATGGCTGTCTGGCAGTAGCAGAAGGTAAAAAGTGGCCATATGTAGCCGACAAGTCAGTATATGAGCACGAGAAATGGAAGGGTGCTGACTGGGCAGAGGTTTAAAATAAAAATATATCGGGGGATATAATATGGATTCTAGTATTATTTCAATTATAATTGTATTAATTACAATGGGCTTGTTTGTCTGGAACAGACTGCCGATAAGCGTGGTTGCTATCCTGGGTTCGGTAGCAATGGCAATGTTTATTCCGGAAATGGAGCTATCCGCAGTATACAGCGGATTCAGCGCAACAGGCTGGCCGATGGTAGTCGGAATGTGTGTTGTAAGTGCCGCACTTTTTGAAACCGGAATAGCAAGAAAGATAGGAGAAAAAATCGGAAATTCTTTTCTTGCCAAGACGGAGAGACGGTTTATAGTAACGGTAAGTGCTGTGTGTTCATTGATGTCAGCATTTATGAGTAACAACGGAACAGTTGCTATCTGGATGCCTATTATCGCAATCGTAGCAGCAAACTCATGTGGAAAAATCCGCTCAAAAATGGTTATTTTCCCAGCCGGAACAGCAGCTGTTATCGGTGGTGCATGTTCACTGATCGGCTCAACCTCACAGCTTGCAGCAAACTCAGTATTACAGGGATATGCCGGTTATGAGGAAGGCATGGGAATGTTTGACATGACAAAGATCATGTTTCCGGCAGCAGTTGTACAGATTATTTTCTGGGGAACCATCGGCTACAAGCTCCTCGACAAGGTATTAAAACCGAATAGTCCTGACTTCGACAAGGGAAATATGTATTCAGTTGCAGAGATACATAAGCTCGAGAAGGAACAGGAGTCAGATGCTCCGGCATGGAAGGGCTATGTGGCACTCGGAACCATGATTTTATGCATAGTATTATTTGTATTAAGCGGTTTCCAGCCATTCAAGAGCTATTTTAACATCGGTACAATCGGTCTTATAGGTGCTGCAATAGTACTTGGAACAGGCTGTATCTCGATTAAAAAAGCATATTCGGATCTTCCTTGGGATGTTTTTGTATGTATCGGAACAATATCAGGAATCGGAACAGGACTTGATGTATCAGGTGGTGGAGCATTAATCGCAAACGCTGTACTCAACCTCTTCGGAGGAAAGAACGCATCGGTTGTGCTTCTTACAGTAGTTATCGCAGTGCTTACAAGTGTACTGACAAACATCATGTCAAACAATGCCACAGCAGCAATGCTTACACCAATCTGTATAGCAATTGCATTATCGCTTGGAATCAGTCCTATTCCATGGGTAATCGTAATCGGTGCCTGCTCAAACCTTGCAATAGCAACATCCTTCGGAACAGCTGTAAATATGCAGATACTTCCGGCAGGATACAAGTTTTCAGATTTCGTAAAAATCGGTGGACCGTTACTTATTATACTTATTGCAGTTGTTTCTATATGCAGTGTGGCATTCCTGTTCTAAGAATTGAGTGTCCTGAAGCAGCAAATATTTGCCGGTACACCGAATAATAAATCAGATACTAACAATACAGGCAGAGCTATCATTTATGATAGCTCTGTTTGTGGATATGAGCATCTTGGGAGAAATTCATTCAATAATACAATAACTGAGAGGAAGACCGAATGATGAAACAATTTTTGAGGAAAACCATGAAAAACATAGCGACTTACGTGGAACTGGTATTGTCTGCATTTCTCGTATTTGTGATAGCGATACTTATTATAAAGCTTGTAGGGCAATGTTTTTTTGATATATGGCATGACAAGCTTGAGTTGGAGTATTACATGGAATATGCCATGTCGCTTGCTATAGGCGTGGAGTTTGTAAAGATGCTCTGTACGCATCAGCCGGGCACGATAATAGAGGTTCTGCTTTTTGCAACAGCCAGACAGATGATAGTCGAGCACCTCAATGTATATGAGACTCTTGTTGGAATTGGCGCGATAGCAGCGCTGTTTGCAATCAGAAAATTCCTGTTCTGCAGTTTTGATGAGGCAGATCACATGATATGCCGGGGCAGCCAGACAGTGGCACACGCGAATCTTATAACCGGAGCCAAAATTCCGGAGGAAAAGACAAGAATTCTTCGCAGTGTCATAAGCGACAAGCTGAGTGAAGAGGGAAAGACGGTTGCAATAGGTGCCTGCGTGTATTATAAGGATTGTGCACTTAGAGTGGATAGTATGCGCGAAGGCGTGGTAACCAGAGTTGAAGTAATAAAGAACCTGTAATGTATATTTAACCTATATTATAATATTTTTTATTTCTATGCTGCCAGTATCATTTGTATTTTATTATCGTGCAAGCTGTTGTTATGGAGCTAAGCGGTATCTTTCTTTGCTTGTAATCGTTTCAAAAGAATTATATAATAGGCATATATGATTTTAGGAGAAGAAAGTATGGCGCAGACTATAAGCATCGGAAAACAGGATTTTCTATACCTTCGTGAAAATAATTATTTTTATATAGATAAGACTGATTTTATCAGGCAATGGTGGGAGAGCGCGGATGACATCACGCTTATTACCAGACCACGCCGCTTTGGAAAAACTCTGAATATGAGTATGCTTAATTATTTTTTCTCAAATCATTATTCGGAAAAAAGTGAGATTTTTGAGAAACTTTCTATATGGAACAGCGAAAAATACCGCAGGCTTCAGGGAGCATATCCTGTTATATTTATAAGCTTTGCTGATGTAAAGCAGGGAAATTATAAGGATGCGGTACAGAAGGTTAAGAAGATAATTGCGGATGTATACAGGCAGTATCGTTATCTGATGGATTGTCCTGATTTTACAGAAGCTGACAGGCGTAAGCTGTCAGACATGACAGATAGGATTGATGATGTAACAGCTCAGGATTCCCTTAAAGATCTGTCATATTTTTTAAGCGAGTACTACAAAAAGAAGGTTATTATTCTACTTGATGAATATGATACACCTATGCAGGAGGCTTACATTCATGGATATTGGGATGAATTCGTGAATTTTATGAGAGGATTGCTGAACTCTACTTTTAAGACCAATCCATATATGGAACGTGCAATAATGACAGGAATTACGAGAGTCTCAAAAGAGTCTGTTTTTTCAGATCTGAATAACCTGGTAGTTGTTACGACTACGTCTGAGCAATATGCTGATTGCTTTGGTTTTACTGAGAAAGAGGTTTTTGAGTCGATTGAAAAGTATGGCATGAGTGATAAAAAAGCTGTTGTTAAGCAGTGGTATGATGGATTTACTTTTGGTTCGCTCAAAGATATATATAATCCATGGTCTATTACTAATTTCCTGAAAGAAAAAAAGTTAAAGCCTTATTGGGCTGCTACCAGCTCCAATGCTCTTATAAGCAGACTTATACAGGAATCATCTGCAGAGATAAAGAGTCTCATGGAAAGTCTGGTTAATGGAAAGAGTATTGAGGTGAATTTTGATGAACAGATAGTATTCAACCGGCTCGAAAAAGATGAGAGCGCTATATGGAGCCTTCTTCTGGCGAGTGGGTATCTGAAGGTTGATAGCATTGTCCATAAGGGAATGACTCTTGAGCCCTGGTATAGACTTAGTATAACGAATCTTGAGACTATAAGTATGTTTTCTAATCTGTTCAAAGGATGGTTTGCGGATGTATCATCCAACTATAATGAATTTGTGAAGGCTTTATTTAGTGGGGATGTAAAAGCAATGAACGTGTATATGAATGATGTGGCGATGTCTACTTTTAGTAGTTTTGATACAGGCAATCATCCATCAGACCGTAGTCAGCCGGAGCGTTTTTATCATGGCTTTGTGCTTGGACTTTTGGTGGATATACGTGATAATTATGAAGTCCTTTCAAATCGTGAAAGTGGCTTTGGAAGATATGATGTAGTTCTGGTTCCGAGGGAGAAGGGACGTGACGCATTTGTTATGGAGTTTAAGGTGTTTGATGACAGTGAAGAAAGTGGACTCGAAGATACGGTTGCGTCAGCGCTCAGACAAATTGATGAGAAAAACTATGATACTCAATTGCTGGACAGGGGAATACCTGAGAATAATATCAAGCATTATGGATTTGCATTTTGCGGAAAAAAAGTGTTGATCGGATGTTGAGAGAAATTATGATACGAGAAATTGAAAATATGATTGCCAATACCTGCTTTGCCTATAATGAGTTGATGGATTTAAAGTGTAAATGACCAAGTATTAGTTTAATTTAAAGGAGGATATTGTATGCACAACGAAAATTATTCTATAATATTCAGCAGTATGACAGGCAACACACGTAAGCTGGCTGATAAAATTCATGAAATACTGCCAAAGGAGAGCTGTGATTATTTTGGCACGGCTGATGCGCAGGGGACAGAATCCGAATTGCTATACATTGGATTTTGGACGGACAAGGGAAACGCGGATAGCGATACATTAGATTTCTTATCTAAATTGAAAAATAAAAAGATATTTCTGTTCGGAACAGCCGGTTTTGGAGGAAGTGATGCATATTTTCAAAGGATTCTTGGCAATGTTAAAAGCGCCATTGATTCAAGTAACACTATTGTAGGAGAATATATGTGCCAGGGCAAAATGCCACAGTCTGTGAGGGAACGCTATGTGAAAATGAAAGAAAGCCCAGAGCATCCGGATAATATTGATGCGCTGATTGAAAATTTTGACAAGGCTTTGTCGCATCCCGATGCAGATGATATGGAGAGATTAAAAAATATTATTATTTAGCAGGAGGTGTTATATATGTACAATTTCACATTCAACATTCCAACAAAAATCCATTTCGGAAAGGATACCATTTCGAACTTATCAGAGCTTAAGGCATATGGCAGCAAGGTGCTTTTAGTGTACGGAGGCGGCTCTATAAAGAAAAATGGTCTCTACGATACCTCAATGAAAATCCTTAAGGATGCGGGGCTGACCGTGTTTGAGCTTAGCGGAGTGGAGCCAAACCCAAAGATTGAGACAGTCAGAAAGGGTGTTGAAATCTGTAAAAATGAGGGTATCGACATGGTGCTTGCAATCGGAGGCGGCAGTACAATCGATTGCTCAAAGGTTGTTGCGGCAGGTGCAAGGTATGATGGTGATGCATGGGATCTGGTGCTTGATGGCTCAAAGGTCAAGGCAGCACTTCCGATATTTGATGTGCTTACTCTTTCCGCAACAGGAACAGAGATGGATCCTTTTGCTGTTATCTCTGATATGTCTAAAAATGAAAAATGGGGAACTGGATCGCCGTATATGGTGCCAACCATGTCAATATTAAATCCTGAATATACTTTTTCAGTATCAAAAAAACAGACTGCAGCAGGAACTGCAGATATGATGAGCCATACAATGGAGAATTATTTCTCTATGGAGAATGCTGACTGCCAGAAATTTATGGCAGAGGGATTGTTACGTACAATGATTAAAAATGGACCGGCTGCTCTCGCACAGCCTGATAATTACGAGGCCAGAGCCAACCTGATGTGGGCAGGCACACATGCAATCAACGGCGTTGTGGGCGATGGCTGCTCACCGGCATGGTGCGTACATCCTATGGAGCATGAGCTGAGCGCTTTCTATGATATTACTCACGGAGAGGGACTTGCAATACTCACACCGGCGTGGATGGAGCACATACTAAATGACGACACACTTCCGATGTTTGTGGAGTTTGCAAAAAATGTCTGGGGACTTTCCGGTGATGATGACTATGCACTTGCACACGCAGGCATTGATGCACTGAAGAAATTCTTCTTTGAGACAATGGGCATTCCTGCAAATCTAAGAGCTGTGGGAATCACAGACGACAGGAACTTTGAGGTGATGGCAAAGAAGGCCTGCGAGGGTTCAAAGGGATCGTTTGTACCGCTTAGCAAAGATGATATTGTGGAGATTTATAGAGCGGCATTCTAATAAATCGTTCCTGCAAATACCTTGATTAATAAGTTGACTGAAATTCTCTTTGATGTATGAGAACAAAATATATTTATCTTTAATAAGCCATGTTACCACCACAGCGGTGAGAACATGGCTTATTTTTATGTGCTATGATATAAATAATCAATTTATAGGGAATGCAACAGATTCTATAATGAACATAATCACAAATAGAGCAAAAATCACTGCCACATCAAGCAGTATTATGCCGACATAGTGAAGGAAGCGGTTTTTGCTCTTGCAAAGTGGCAGTATATTTTGTACATTGAGATAGTTAAAGCCACAGAAAATTGCAAATATGAACATACCAAGACAGAAGATTCTTTCAAGCCACAGCTTTGCTCCGTAAGTTTTTTCTATTTCCAATGACAGGCAAAGCCATATTATGAACAGATATGCGACTGAGGATAGCAGCATTTTCCATGGAGTTCTCGTGCGAAATCCGGGTGGGAGGAAATGGGAAGCACTGTCGTGGATATCTCGTTTAGCAGTATCGGCATTGGCTGCATTATCATGGTTCTGGTATGCATATTGACTTGAATTACCGGCAGCAGAAGTGCTGTGCTGCGCAGGATAATATGACTGCGATACGGCATTTTTTAACTTTGCCACAGACTGGTATCTTGCGGCTGGTGTCATCTGAGTACACCTATCTGCAATCAGGTTAAGCCGGTGCAAAATTGGAGCAATGTCGGAAGTAAGAGTGATGCTGCCAAGCATTTCGCGCAGTACTATGCCGAGAGAATATATGTCTGTTTTTGGAGATGAAGAACCAAATCCATATTGCTCGGGAGCTGCATATCCGGGGGTGCCGATCAGCACGGTATCAGACTCGTGTTGTCCGGAAAACTGTTTTGCAGCATTGAAATCTAAAAGCATGGCATAGTTATAACTGGTGATTATGATATTTGAGGGCTTTATATCGCGATGGATTATAGGCGGAGTCATCGAGTGCAGAGCCTCAAGTATATTGCAGAGCATAATCATGTAGCTTCTGATATCGGAAACACTAAGGTCAGAGTTGTCTATTTTTTCCTGCAGGGAGGTTCCGCTTATATATTCTTCGATTACGATAAGCTGATTGCCATCTTCATAGTAATTGATAATGCGTGGGATACCGGACACAGGATTGCGATAAAGGTATTCGTACACGCGGATATTGTATACATCAAGGATTTTCTGGACATAAACCTTGTCGGAAAGCGCAGATTGAACCAGATAAACCTTGTGCTCTTCATTTAAAGCTGAGATTATTTTGTAATCGCTCATGGTGCATGTATCCTTTCAGGTATCGCTAATGAGGTAGGAATAGTTACAAGTACAAGTATAACAGATAGGAGAAATTTATGAAGCAAAAAAATACAAAAGAATTGGATGATATCCTTGGAAAAACTCATATATCTGATTTTGATAAATTTTGTGTTGAGCAGAAAGGGAGCATGGATCCGGAGCAAAATGCGTTTTCAGAGTACATAAAGGATTTGCTTAAGGAAAAGAAAATAACACAGCAGATGGTGTTTTTGAAGGCTGATATTCCGGAAAAATACGGCTACAAGCTTCTGTCAGGCGAAAAACATACCAGGCAGAGGGATATTATCCTGAGGATATGTTATGCTGCAGAGCTTACATTAGAGCAGACCCAGAGAGCCTTGAGAAAATACGAGATGCCGCAGCTCTATGCAAAAATCCCGAGAGATGCTTTTCTTATGCTTATTTTTAAGGAACGTCCGGGTGGAATCATAGAGGTGAATGAATTACTCAGCAAAAATGGTATGGAAATGCTCAGGACAAGTGGTGTGCAGGAGTAGGTTTAGGATATAATTTTACCACCGCTGCGGGGAGAACGGTATTCATACTGTGATGGTATAATAGTCCTACAATTTACAGAGGAGGACTTAAACCATGAAAAAAAGAACTAATTTACTGGCTCTTGTACTGAGTATCACAGCAATCACTTTTACATTATTGGGATGCAGCTCGGACACAGGGCAAAAAAAGAGCATAGCGGCACCGGGAAGCGCAACAGAGACCGGTGGAGGCGGCGCAGATCAGGCATCAGCAGATGAGAGCATTAATGAGCAGGTGCTTGTAGACCAGGATGGCATCAAAATAACTGCGACTGAATATGTGACGGACAGCATATGGGGAGATGGAATTAAGCTTCTGGTTGAAAATAATTCGGCCAAGGACTATACAATAGGCTGTGATGCACTTATCGTGAACGATTATATGATCACAGATCTGTTCAGCGCGGATGTTGCGGCAGGAAAGAAGTCGAATGAGGTTATGTATTTATCGTCAACAGAGCTCAAAGCTGCCGGAATAGATACAGTAGGACAAATTGAGATGTATTTCCACGCATACGATTCAAACTGGGATAATCTTTTCAAGAATGTATATTCAAAGCTTGAGACATCTGAATTTGCAAACATGGATACGACACCAAACGATGAGGGACAGGAGCTTTACAATGCAAATGGTGTAAGGATTGTTGGAAAAACAGTTGATGAAAATTCCTTCTGGGGAACAGCAATTTTACTTTACATCGAAAACACTTCAGGTCAGAATGTCGGAATAAACGTGGACAACATGTCTATCAATGGATATATGATGACACCGCTGTTTTCAACCACAGTCTATGACGGAAAGAAGTCTATAGATGATATAACCATTATGTCAAGTGATCTTGAGGCAAACGGAATCACGTCGGTTGATCAGGTGGAGCTTAAATTCCATATATACAATGCTGAGAGCTACGATACAATAGCGGATTCAGATGCGATAACATTTACGGCACAGTAAATAATTTAAACATCATATGAAAGTATGATTATTAAACAGTAGAGCTACGCAATATTTAAAAAGATGGGAGAAATTTATCATGAAGGTTTGGAAATTAGTTTCAGGTATTTTATCAATAATTTTATTTGTTTTTGTATCATTTCAGTCATGCGCTGCAGGAGTATCTAATGCATTGGAGGCCAATGGTGAGGCATCAGGAAGTGCAGGAATAATTGTGGCAATTCTTATGCTTGCAGGTGGAATTGTTTCAATCGCTACGAGAAAATCGTTAGGCAAGGGTGGGAATATCGCGCTCATAGTACTCTTTGGATTGGCAGCAATTATCGGATTTGCGGGTTATGGAAGTTTTTCGGATCTGGCTATATGGGCAGGCTGGTGCCTGATAAATGCAGTTCTTGCGGTAGTTGCGCTTGTTACGGCAAAGAAGAACAATTAAATATTACTATTTGAATTCATATGAGGAAGATTCTAAGGAGAATCTTCCTTTTTTGATATTTAAACTAAGACGAAATATGATACAATTCAATTATTCAGCACTATAAGCTTTATTTCCTAGAGGCTAGGTTTAAAGTTTACATAAGGAAAATTTTAAAGAATTAATGATGAGATGTAACCCCCACCAAACAAAATCCTACATAATATATAGAAGGGAGGTTTGTGAAAAATGTACACACAGGAACAGATACTTGATATGTATTTTAATCGCAACCAGCAGGCTGTCAGTGCGACCTCGCAGATGTACGGAGCGAAGCTTAACCGGTTTGCAGACACGATGATAGCACATGAGGATGCGCTGGAATGCGTAAATGACACATACATAGCAGCATGGAACAAGATACCACCGGAGCGCCCTACGCGTTTCCTTTCCTGGCTTTACAGGGTATGCCGCAATATCGTCTGCGACAGGATTGACTGGAATAATGCTTCAAAGAGAAATTCCAACATGAACTGTATGCTTGATGAGCTTGAGGAGTGCCTTGCAGACAGCAATGCAAAATACGAGGGCGAGCTGTCGGACATTGGAAGGTGTTTATCGGATTTTCTGAACGGACTGGAGACGGAAAAGAGAGTGCTTTTCGTGAGACGCTACTGGTATGGCATGACGATTGATGAGCTGGCAGATATGAGCGGCAGGAGCAAAAGCAGCGTGAAGACCACACTGTTCAGGATAAGGGCAGAGCTTAAAAAATATCTGGATAAGGAGGGCGTATATCTATGACGAAAAAGGATTTATTTGATGGTTTAAATTACATAGATGACCAAATAATTGAAGAAGCGCAGCCGACCGGAGAATCGGCCGGGTACAGTGATGAAATTTATGTAAAAAATCATGAAACCCATCACGGCGGAAAAGAAGACAAAAACAGGAAAAAGCACAAAAAATTTGCACGGGCAGCAAAAGCGTTTGCCACAGTGGCGGCAGTCCTTGTTGTTGCAGTCTTAGGCACGGAGGTTGTGCGGCTTAATAACCGTATAGATGAGCTGGAGACAAAAACTGCAAATGTGATTTCACAGAATAATGCGCAGAATAATGTCTATGCAGGGATAAAGAGCGGTGCAAAGCTTGGGGATTATGAAGCGGCCTCTGATTACGGGAAATTGTATGATGTGGCAAAAAAAGCCGAGGCTTCCATAAGGAATACTGCATCTGGAGACTTGCTGGAGAGTGCGGATGCAACAGGAATTACGTCTGATGCATCGTCTACAAATAAACAGGAGTCGGCAGCAAATACAGAGTATTCAACAACCAACGTGATGACAGAGGGCGTTGATGAGAGTGATGTGGTAAAGACGGACGGAAAATACATTTACATGGTCGAGGATGGTCAGATATCCATTACGGATATTTCAAAGGGAAAGCCTGGGGAAGAGACGCTGTTTCGTCCTGATTTTGAGGTACCGTCAGATACTGTAGAGGAGCTTTATATCAGTGACGGAAAAATGCTTATCATATCAAACCATGCGGGCGATAAGGATGAGACTATATGCTATAGCTATGATATAGCTGACCCGACGAAACCGGTGCTTATAGGTAAAGCGCGTCAGGATGGATTTTACAATACATCGCGCAAAATTGGCAATACGGTATATGTTTTTTCAGACACATATATAAAGACCTCCGATATGAATAAAAATGTGGCGCTGCAGGAGGATAATTTGGAGAAATGGGTGCCTCAGGTAAATGGCAAAGTGATAAGCTATGACTGCTTCTATATAGGAGAGGATACATACTCAGGCACAGTTATTTCGAGCTTTGATGTGGATAAACCTGATAAGACGATAGATGCAAAATGCATTATGAATAATAGCGGCGAGGTGTACGTTTCTAGTAATGCTATGTATCTGTATCATTCTGATTGGAGTGCAAGCCGTGAGCTTACCAAAATCAGCAAAATTTCGTTTGAGGATGGAGTGATGAAGACCGGGGAGACGACCTCAGTGAATGGTTATCTTAACGATAAATTTGCAATAAATGAGCAGGGAGGGTATCTGTATGTGCTTCCAACCTCAAATACCGGCAGCCAGCCTGTCAATTCACTTCATGTGCTGGATAAGGATATGAAGGAGGTCGGTGTGATAAATGAGATTGCGCGAGGGGAGAGTATCTATGCAGCCCGTTTCGTCGGAAAATATGTATATTTCATCACCTACAGGCAGACGGATCCGCTTTTTGTGGCAGATATATCCGACCCGACAGCACCAAAGCTTCTCGGAGAGCTTGAGGTGAGTGGATTTTCTGAGTATCTGCATATGTGGGATGATACGCACGTACTTGGAATAGGCTATGGTGACTCGCGGCAGAGTAAGATAAAGCTTACGATGTTTGATGTGAGTGATCCGACAAAGCCGGTTGAGGTGAGCCAGAAGCTTATCGATAGTTCTGAGAGCTGGAGCAATGAGTTTGTATACAACTACAAGGCTATTCTTGCTGACCCGGAGAAAAATCTGATAGGATTTACTGCGAATGACTACTATCTGTTTTCGTATGACAATGAAAACGGCTTTAGTCTTTTGGAGCAGCAGGCACTGACCTATAAAAATACAGAAGGCTACAGAGGCATTTACAAGGATAATGATTTCTATGTGGCAGGAAACGGAGAGATAAAGCATTTTAAGCTGGCAGAATAGTGTAAAAAATAGTGTAAAGAATAGCGTAACGTAATAAGATATAAAAACAGGCGACGAATGCCCAAGGCGGGTGTTTGCCACCTGTTTTTTGTATAATTTCATATACAAACGAAATGTAACAGCATATTTAAGTATGCAATTCAAGGCAGACGGTGATATAATATCTCTGATTTTGATAACACGGAGGAACTATTATAATGAATACAGCCTCAAAGACAAGACATGTCTTTATTTTGTTTTTGGCAGATATAGTCTGGGGAATAGCCTTTGTAGCGCAGTCAAAGGGAGGGGATGCAGTTGGAGCATTTTCATTCAACGGCATCCGCTTCCTTATTGGTGCGCTCTGCCTTCTGCCGGTCATAAAAATACTGGATAAGAAAGAGCTGACGGTAAACAGACCTGAAAGCAAAAAGCAAAAGAAAGAGCTTTGGATAGCCGGAACCTGCTGTGGAATAGCACTTTTCTTTGCGAGCAACCTGCAGCAGCTTGGAATCAGCATGGGCGCAGAATCCGGCAAGGCAGGATTTCTTACAGCTACATATATACTTATGGTGCCTATACTAGGGATTTTCCTTAAAAGAAAATGCGGAGTCAAAATATGGATAGGTGTGTTTATTGCGCTTATAGGCATGTATTTTCTGTGCATGAATGGGGCATTTTCACTTAGCGGCTCAGATTTGCTCCTGTTGGCAGGGGCATTGTGCTTTGCGATACAGATACTTGTTATAGACCATTTCGTATCACATGTAGATGCGGTCAGACTCTCATGCATTGAGTTTTTTGTCACTGGGCTTGGCTCATGTATAGTGATGATTTTTACAGATATGGGACCGTCTGCCGGCGGTATAGCGCAGTGGGCACAGTCGCTTTGCACATGGGATGCATGGATTCCGATTCTCTATGCCGGTATTTTCTCAAGCGGAGTGGGCTATACGCTGCAGATTGTCGGACAAAAGGGCTTAAACCCGGCGGTGGCATCGGTGGCGATGAGCCTTGAGTCGGTGGTTTCTGTGATTGCAGGATGGATTCTGCTGGGCCAGATGCTAGGTGGCAGAGAAATTTTTGGATGCGTGCTCATGTTTATTGCGATAATTATTGCACAGCTTCCGGATAGGGAGTATACTAAATAGGTTACAGTATAAAATGAAATGTGATTATTCAGAATCACTGAGAACAAAAAAGCACAAGTATAGTGCGGTTTTGCGAATGTACGTGGGATGAATAGTTACAACGAGACAGGGATTGGATATGAGAAATAATAGCAGAAAAAATTACAGACGCCGCAGACGAAATACAGGAGCTTCACAGATTAAGCTTGTAGGAATAGTGGCTGTGATAGTCGTTATAGCGATTATAATAGTTATATCGTGCCTTAATAAAGCGAAAAAAGACAGTAATAAGGCAAAAGACACAGGAACAGCCACAGAAAATGTGACCGCTGTGACAGAGCAGGTAAGTGAGACGGAGGAAGCAAAGGAGCCCTTTGTACCAAAGGAGTCTGACGCTACAGCAGCAATCGGAGATGAGCTGGAGAGCTCCTATGCCGTAGTGATTGATGAGCAGGACGGCACGGTTGTTGCCGGAAAGAATGCACATGAGAAAATGTACCCGGCTTCCATGACAAAGGTTATGACAGTGCTTGTAGCAGCAGAGCAGGCTGAGAAAAATGCGATAGATGCAGCAAAGAATGAGAATACGGAAATAGACAGGCAGGCTGTGATAGAAAACAAGCTCAACGAGATTGTGACAATCACAAGAGAAGCCACAGATTATTCATATGTGCATGATTGCAGCACAACAGGCTTTTTAGATGGCGAGCAGGTGCCTCTTCGAGATGTGTTTAACGGAACCATTCTGCCATCAGGTGGAGAATCGGCATATCAGCTTGCGGTTTATACAGCAGGCTCCATGGAAGCATTTGTCGATATGATGAACCAGAAGGCAGCAGAGCTTGGTATAGGCCAGACCACACATTTTGCAAACCCTGTCGGCATATATGATGAGAACAATTACAGCACAGCCTATGATATGGCGGTCATCATGCAGGCAGCGATGCAGGACGACATTTGTAAAACAGTACTTTCAAATCATACATACAGCACGGCTGCAACACCGCAGCATCCGGAAAATCTGAACATATCGAATCTGTTCCTGCGCCGAATAGAGGACAGGATGACAAGTGGCGAGGTAATCGGTGCAAAGACAGGCTTTGTAAATCAGTCCGGCAACTGTGCGGTCAGCTATGAGAAGGCAGCAAGCGGAAAGACATATATATGTGTGACAGCAGGCGCTTCAAGCGGATGGCACTGTATAGATAATCATGTGTATTTATATAATACATACGGCAAGTAGTCAGCATAGCTGATTTTAAGGAGCACAGATATGGCGGGAAATCAAGGCAATTACAGGGAAAACCCCACGCGTAATGAGAAGAAATACAAAAAAGCCAACGGACAGCCGAGACTAAAGGCGAAAAGCAGCCGGGCAAAAAGCGATAACGCATGTCCGTATGCAAAGAAATGTGGCGGCTGCGACTATCAGGGCGTAGAATATAAGGAACAGTTAAAAACCAAGCAGGCATACATGAAAAAGCTGCTAAAGCCTTTTTGCTTTGTGGAGCCGATTGTCGGCATGAAAAATCCGCTCTATTATCGTCACAAGGTTCATGCAGCCTTTGACTGCACGAGGCGCGGTCAGATTGTGGCGGGAGCCTACAGGAAAAACACACATGATGTGGTGGATATCGAAAGCTGCATGATAGAGGAGCAGGAGTCAGATGAGATAATAAGGGACATAAAGGATATGCTCCGCTCATTCAGGATAAAAACCTATGATGAGGACACCGGCTATGGCCTTCTCAGACATGTGCTCGTGAGAAAGGGTTATGCAACAGGGCAGATAATGGTAGTTCTTGTACTGGCATCGCCGATACTTCCGTCGAAGAACAATTTCGTAAAAGCACTCAGGAAAAAGCATCCCAATATCACGACAGTGGTGCTCAACGTGAATGATAAAAAGACAAGCATGGTGCTCGGAGACAGAAATATCACACTTTATGGCAAGGGCTTCATAGAGGATAAGCTGTGCGGCTGCACCTTCCGCATCTCACCAGGCTCGTTTTATCAGGTAAATCCGGTACAGACGGAGCTTTTATACGAAAAAGCCATTCATGAGGCACATCTGACCGGCAAGGAGCGCATAATCGATGCATACTGCGGCACCGGAACCATAGGCATCATAGCAGCGAAAAATGCAGGTGAAGTCATCGGAGTCGAGCTAAACCGTGATGCAATCCGCGATGCAGTTACCAATGCAAAGCGAAACGACATCAGAAATATCCGCTTCTACAATGATGATGCCGGAAAATTCATGGTTGAGATGGCACAAAAGGGTGAGAAAGCGGATGTTGTCATAATGGATCCTCCAAGAACCGGCAGCGACGAGGCATTTTTATCATCGGTTGTCAAGCTGTCGCCGGAGAGGGTGGTGTATGTGTCATGTGGTCCGGAAACACTGGCGAGGGATTTAAAGTATCTCACAAAGCATGGGTATACAGTGAAGCGTGCCACACCGTATGACTGCTTCCCATATACAGAGCACATAGAGACTGTGGTGTTACTTTGCAGGTAAAAGGTCAATAATAGTATTCCAATTCGCCGTCAAATGGTGTAGAATAAAAACTACTTTCCATGTATACTAATGAATGATTACAGCCCATATACGGAGGATAAATATGAGAACGCTATATACATTTGACAAACACAACTATTCCGATGATATGGAGGTATTTGAGCGCTTCGCGGTGCGCGCGGTTATTATCAGAGACGGAAAGCTTGCCATGCAGCAGGCCGGTGAGGGTTACTACAAGATACTGGGCGGCGGCATCGATGCAGGCGAGACCAACGAGGTGGCGCTGGCACGTGAGGTGCGCGAGGAGGCAGGACTTCTTGTCGTGCCGGAAAGCATCAGGGAGTGTGGCAAGGTCATAGAAAAGAGACGCGATATATTTGAGGCTGACAAGATATATTACTGTCACACCTACGTGTATTTCTGTGATGTGAGGGACGAGCATGTAGCCGCACAGATGACAGACAGTGAGATAAGGCTTGAGTATCATCTGTCATGGACCACGCCGGATGAGATAATAAAGGCCAACAGCGCCTTTCTTGATAAAGAATGGATAGCAAGAGACACTAAGATTGTTGAGTTGATAAAAGAAATGTGTTAAAATAATGCCTGGATGTAAATCCGGGCATTTAATATAAGGAGAAGCAGTATAAATGGAAAAAAATAAAATCAAAAATAAATTAAAGGACGATCCGGCCTTCACTCTCGAGGTGCAAAACCCTGAGGTTGAGGAGCTGATGACACAGTATTCGAGCGACAAAAAGGCGGAGACACTCAATAAGCTTATTGAAAAATGCACTAAGAGCAGATTCCTGGTACCTGCAAATGTCGGAGAGAACAACAAGCCGATTCCGCTATTTATTAAAAACGGTGAGGGAGAGGCTTTCATGCCGGTTTATACCTCAAAGGCGCAGCTTTCTAAGGATCATCCGTCACCATGCATTGTAAATATGCCGTTTCTTGCAGTCGTCAATATGGTGGCAAATAAAGAGTCAAAGCTTGATGGCATCGCGTTCAATCCATTCACTCACAATCTGATTTTCAAAAAGCCTCTTGTAGAAAAGATTGAGGCAGTGGAAAAGGCAAGAAGAGAGGGACATCCTACATCACCGACAAAGGGCAAGACTGTACAGATGACAGCAGAGCAGTATGTCATCTTTGAGCGTATGCAGTATGAGCATATTTTCCTGCCGGCAAAGATGTTTGATAGTGGCAAAGAGTTTATGGACCGACTTGCCGATGAGAAGGAAAAGCTAATAGATGAGCTGTACGAGGAGGCATATCAGCAGAAGCGTATGTATCCATATATGGAGGAGGATTTTTCTGTTATGTCTATGCAGATTTCCGATACGCTTAATGTCACCAGAGTTGATTTCCCGACAAGAGATATGGCTCCAAACTGCGCAATCCGTGCTTATCTCGTGTGGGATGATGCTGCGTCACAGGGCAGATATTTTGTAATTGATGCGAAGGGCGATAAAACTACTGAGCTGGCTGAGATTACAGAGGATTACAAGCGTCTTGGATATGGAGCTGCACCGGTTGAGGGTGCTGAGCTTCAGACTGTTCTTGACCTGGTTAAGAACAGTGCAGAGGAACAGAATTAGAAAAGTAATGTAGGGCAGGATATATAAAGGAGGTCGTGTATGAAGGAGTTTTTAGGCAGAATAAAGGCTGATTTTCTACTGTCATCAGTGCTTTGCATAGCGCTGGGACTGGTGTTTATCATATGGAGAGCTTCGGTGCTCACGATTGTGGCCAATGTGCTTGCGGTAGTGCTTATCATCATCGGAGTGGTCTATATGTGCAGCTATTTTTTGAATATAGTTACGAATGGTTTTTCAGCGATGCTGGGGCTTGTGGTTTTGGCAGTTGGCATATGGTTTCTGGTACAGCCAAAGGTTGTGGTGAGCCTGATACCTATAGTCATCGGTCTGGTGCTCATTTTTCACAGCATCAGGAGCATTATTGAGGCGGTGGATGCCAGAAAATACGGTTACGGAGGCTGGAGTGTCGGCCTGATTTTTTCAATAATCAGTCTGATTTTTGGAATAATCTGCGTGACAAATGCATTTGATGTAATGAAGACAGCCACTGTTGTTGTCGGTATCATACTGATTTTCAACGGAGTGTCCAATATCTGGATCACAAGCCGTGCTACAAAGGCTGAGAGCGCCTACAACAAGCAAAAGGAGTTTGAGGCAACGTTTGTTGAGGACAGAAAAGAGGACAATTAAGCAGTAACAGAAAGGCGACAGAATGCGTCGGATGGAGTTTAAGATGGAGAGACCCGGACTTACCAAGGTCGGTGACCATCTGAAGGTAACAGAGAGCAAGCTTCCAACTTCATATTATTATACGATAGAGCATGCGATTGCCATGTCGGGAAACTACGTGGTCAGCGAGAGGCTCAAAAGCCGCGAGGGCGATGTCGTGGATGTGAGGGAGACTGAGAAGGGCTACTTTGTCACGATGGAGTTTGATGAGTAATGACACAGCAAGGTAAGAATGCAATAGATCTGGTGCTCGCTGAGAGCCTTATAGAGCTTTCGGCGAAAAAGCCAATCGATAAGATTACAATTAAAGAGATAACGGATAAGGCCGGAGTTATCCGCCCTACGTTTTACAATCATTTTCAGGACAAGTACGAGCTGATAGAGTGGATTATCAAAAACGAGTTGCTTGAGCCCATCAAGCCACTGCTCAATGCCGGAATGATTTTTGAAGCGATTGTGCTGATGCTCAATAATATCTCGGCAAACAGTGTTTTTTACAAGAAAGCACTAAAGCTGGAGGGTGCAGTGACGTTTAATCAGATTGCCATGAAGTGCGTCTACGAGATGTTTATGAATATCATAAGCGAAAAGAGCACAGGAAAGAAATCCAAATACCGCTGGCTCACACCGGAGGTGATTTCTACATATTATGCGCAGTCGTTGTGCTTTATCACGGAGGGCTGGATAGCCCAGGGGATGGATGATATTGAGCCGAAGGAGATGGCTGAGGCATACATGTATCTGATTACGCGTTCGATGGATGATATACTAAGTGAGTTGTAAATATGAAAATGCTGTGAAAAAGTGTCAGAAATCAAATACAATATCATATATGTGTCATATCGGATATACAAATTGATGGATTTGTATATCTCACATGACAAATCGAAGAGATTGAATATTTATTTATTCGGTCTTTTTTTTTATACTTCAATACGAATAAAAGAAAGAGTGGTGAATCTAATGATTAAATTTGGAAAAGGAGTCGTAAAACATCGTGTGCTGATACTGATAGTTGCATTTGCACTGCTTATACCGTCGGGCATCAGCTTTATCAACACGAGAATCAACTTTGATATCCTTTCTTATCTGCCAAGCCAGATAGAGACTATGAAGGGCCAGGATATCATGGTAGATGAGTTTGGAACCGGAGCGTTGTCATTTGTGATCTTGGAGGATATGAAGGATCAGGACATAGAGACTCTGGCTGATGACATTGAGGACCTTGAGGGTGTTAAGGATGTCATCTGGTACGGAACAATCGCTGATTCCACATTGCCAAGAGAGGCAATTCCGGATGAGGTGTATGATGCGTTCAACAACAAGGATGCAAACAGCCAGCTCATGCTCGTCACCTACAGTGATACAATGGGTTCGGATGAGACAATGGAAGCCGTCAACAAGATGGATAAGATGGTGAAAAACCACTGCTTCGTAGCAGGAATGGCAGCGGTCAACGCAGATACAAAGACACTTGTTATGCAGCAGGCTCCTATATATGTCATCATAGCAGCATTGCTTTCAATGCTTGTCATGGGAATTACAATGGATTCAATAATTGTTCCGATGTTATTCCTCCTAAGCATAGGAATGGCTATTATCTATAACCTGGGAACAAACTTTATACAGGGACAGATTTCATACCTGACACTGGCACTGACAGCAGTATTGCAGCTCGCCGTAACAATGGATTATTCGATTTTCCTGTGGCACAGCTATCAGGAGCAGATAGACAGATATGACGGAGACAAGAAGCGAGCCATGGCACATGCCATTTCCCACACAATTGTCTCAGTAACAGGAAGCTCAATCACAACAATCGCAGGCTTCGTAGCCCTCTGCTTCATGAGCTTTACACTTGGACTTGACCTGGGAATTGTAATGGCAAAGGGTGTTGTATTCGGAGTTATCGGATGTGTAACAATTCTCCCTGCACTGATTCTTGCATGTGATAAGGCAATCGAGAAGACAAAGCACAAGATTCTTATGCCGGATGTTTCAAGGATTGCAAGCTGGGTAACAAATCATTATAAGATACTTGCAGTGATTTTCATCGTAGTGCTCATCCCGGCAATATACGGATATACTCATGATCAGGTCTATTATGACCTTGCAGGAACCATGCCTGACAGTGCATACAGTAAGCAGGCCAATGACAGACTCAACAAGGAGTATGCTATGGGTGCCACACATATCATCATCGCGCCGAGCGATATGTCAAAGGCAGACAGCATAAGCATGATAGATGATATAAAGAAGGTCGATGGAGTGAAGCTTGCGGTATCGCTTGACTCAATACTCGGACCTACCATACCGGATGATATGGTGCCGGATGAGGCAAAGGAGATATTTAAAAACGGTGATTACCAGATGATGCTTGTTTCATCAAAATATGAGACAGCATCTGATGAGGTGAACAACCAGATAACAGAGATTAAAAAGATAGTAAAGAATTACAGCGAGGACGCAATGCTTATCGGTGAGGCACCTTGTACAAAGGATCTTATCACTATCACAGATACAGACTTTAAGCGTGTAAGTGCAGTATCAATCGTATTGATATTCCTTATCATCCTCGTAGTATTCAAATCGGTATCGCTTCCAATCATACTTGTAACGGTCATCGAGTTTGCAATCTTTGTAAACATGGGAATTCCGGGATTTACAGGAACGAAGCTTCCGTTTATCGCGAGCATCGTAATCGGAACCATACAGCTTGGTGCAACGGTTGACTATGCGATACTTATGACCACAAAGTACAGAAAGAACAGATACACCGGAATGGACAAAAAGCCGGCTATCACAAAGGCACTTGCAGATTCGACAAACTCAGTTATCGTCAGTGCACTTTGCTTCTTCGCCGCAACCTTTGGTGTAGGACTTTATTCAAACATTGATATGATCAGTTCTATCTGTATACTGCTTGCACGAGGCGCAATCATCAGTATGTTTGTAGTAGTATTTATACTTCCGTCAATGTTTATGATTTTTGACAAAGTAATATGTGCCACAAGCGCAGGCTTTAAAAATAAGAACCTGACAGCTTAGTAATCTGATTAATCATAAATGAGGGATAAAATACTTTTTGACCCTCATAACATAAAAATATGACCTCAAAAACAAAATCAGGAGGAATAAGACATGAAATTACCAGAATTGAAAGAAAAGTTAAAAAGTAAATATATTGTCCGTGTTGTAGCCGGAGTCCTCACAATAGCACTTGTAGGTACAGGAATCGGAGCAACAGCGGTTTTTGCCGAGAAGGACAGCACCGCAGTCACAGCCGAGGCAGACAGCACAACAGGAAGCAGCAAGGATGCTGATGACATAGCAGATAAGCTCATGGACAGCGTATCATTAAAGGATAACGACGCAGACAAGGACGAGAGCGTATATCTCATTTCAGATGCAAACGGCAACGTAAACAAAACAATCGTAGTAGATCACCTTAAAAATAAAGATAAAAAGGATACCTTGGAGGATGCTTCAAACCTTTCAGATATCGAGAACGTAAAGGGCAAGGAAAAATTCACACAAAGCGGTGATAAGCTCACATGGCAGGCCGGCGGCAAGGATATTTACTACCAGGGCACAGCCACAGCAGAGCCACCTGTAACACAGAAGGTTACATACTACCTCGATGGAAAAGAAATCTCACCTGAGGACCTTGCAGGAAAGTCAGGAAAGGTCAAAATCCGTTTTGACTACACAAATACCACATCATATACAGAGACAGTAAACGGCGAGAAGCAGACAGTTTCCGTACCATTTGCAGCAGTAACAGGACTTGTACTCGGTGATGGTTTCGAGAATATCGAAGTGACAAACGGCAAGGCAGAGGTAAGCGACTCATCAAGCGTAGTGCTCGGCTATGCACTTCCGGGCTTAAAGGACAGCCTCGGAATCAAGGACGGAGATCTCGATGGCGATGTAAATATCCCTGAATACATGGAAATGACAGCAGATGTGGAGAATTTCTCAATGCCTGCAGCCATGACCTTCGTGGTAAACGCATCTGATTATGTAAGCACAGACGGAATTGACACATCAGACCTCGATGACATGATAAATGACTTAAAGGATGCCTCAACACAGCTTCAGGATGGTTCAAAAACACTGGCAGAGGGTACTGATACACTTGCTGACGGACTTTCAACATTGCAGAGCAAGCTCGGCACATTCGCATCAGGAGTTGGCACACTGCAGAGTGGACTTAAGGCATATACTGATGGAGTTAGTACATTAAGTGGTGGACTGAATACACTTGGAAACAGCACAGGAACCCTTGTGTCAGGAGCAGATAAGCTTAATAGTGGAGCAGGACAGCTTGCAAGCGGAAGTGCAACACTTAAGGATGGTTTGAAGTCATATACGGATGGAGCAAATGGTCTTGCAAAGGGAGTAAGTGATTTAGATGCCGGTATTGGAACTTTGGCAGAAAAATCAGGAACATTGGTGGATGGAGCTAAACAGCTTAATGATGGAGCTAGTCAGTTATCAGCAAGTGCAAGCAGTATAAATGAAGGCATAAAATCACTGGACACTGGATTAAAGACACCGCTTACGGATAAGGAAAAGGCTGGATATCAGGCGGCTGCAAAGGAAAGTGTTGATAAGCAGTTTTCTAATTCAAATAATGAAGCTAATTATGGAAATACTAAAGCAAAAGCGTCTGAAGTTTATTATGAGACTATGACAAGTGATGATTCTGTAAAGCAGGCAGTTAAGTTGCTTAAGGAAAATTCAGACCTTATGAATATGATAAATACTACTGTAGGTGCTACAATTGAAACCACGATAAAGGGTAGTGTTCCTGGTTTAGAAAGTGCAGATACAGCTACAATTAAAACAACATATAATAGTAGTCCGGAACTTCAGCAGAGTGTTAAAGGAGTATTAAAATTGCCACAAACTATACCAGATTATGATGCATTAGTTAGTGCAATAGTAAATCAGAAACTCAATGATATGGCAGCCAATGTTATGAAAGGTGTTGCAAATAACTCAAAAGATAAAGTGGGAGAAGCTGTAGCTGATGCGGCAAAAACTGGGGCAGAAAGCGCAGCTCAAAGTGCAGTTATTACAGGAATTGAGTCTGCAAAATCTAATGTTTCGGCACAGATTAATGCAAAACAGGAAAATGGATATAGCCTTGTAACAGGAGCAGATGCTCTTTCGAAAGGAGCGTCATCACTTGCTAATGGTACTAAATCTTTGATAAATTCAATTCCAACTCTTACAGGTGGAATCAAGCAACTTAAAGATGGTTCGTCTCAGCTTAGCACCGGAGCAGCAAAGCTTACAGCAAACAATGATACACTTAATGCCGGAGCAACAGCGCTCAATGCCGGAGCAAGCCAGCTTTCAGCCGGAACACAGTCACTCATGAACTCAGTACCAACTCTCACAAGCGGAATCAAGCAGCTTGTAGACGGTTCAAACACACTTGTAGCAAACAATGCAAAGCTCAATAGCGGAGCCTCACAGCTTGCAGATGGAACAAATCAGATAGTCTCAGGTGTAGACCAGCTCACAACAGGCTCTAAGACACTTTCAGAGGGTGCACACACACTTGCAGACGGTATGGTACAGTTCAATGAGGAGGGAATCAACAAGATTCTTGACGCATACAACGGTGACTTAAAGCCATTCACCGACAAGCTTCAGGCAGTAATTGACGCAGGTGAGGAATATCAGACATACTCAGCAATCGCTGATGGACAGACGGGCAGCGTTAAGTTCATATATAAATTAGCTTCAATAGATGTTAAGGCAGATAGCGACAAGTAATTAATTAAAGGATGTTTAAAGATTAGGGGAGGCAAAAATGGGCTGGATAGAATATCTGTTAATCGTGGCGGGAAGCTCACTGGAGATTTTCGTTGCGATGGAATGTCAGGGATCCCTGATCCAGAAAGTAAATAAGAAACAGCTTACAGCCATTTGCTTCATAGTTGCAGTTTGCCAGTTGTTAGCAATGTACATCGGGTATTTTCTGTCAAGCTTTCTTAATGGGAAATACTCGGTGAAGGATGAAGCACTTTTAGGAGAGATAATTTCTATCGGAATACTGATAGGACTTGGGATCAGGCTTATAGGAAAGGCTATAAGAAATGAAAGGATTGAGGAGCACTGTCAGGCACAGCTTGACATGAAAAGAGTGTTAAGGATAGCAGGAATCACCGCATTTTATACGGTTCTTGCAGGAATAGCATTCGGATTTCTCGGTACCGGACTTTTCACCATTATGATAATGGTGGCGCTGCTCACTGTCATCTGTATAGTGGCAGGCATTTACACAGGATATCACTACGGTTTCGAGCAAAAGACAAAGGTATATATCGTGGGGGCGATACTCTTTTGGGCGGCTGGAATTGATGTGATAGTAAGGCTTGTAAGTGCAAAATAATGCATAGGGCTCTGTTCGTAAGGACAGGGCTTTTTTGCTGTCCATCGAAGTATGAAATACTTTGCTTGAAATAAGGTGTAAACTTCTCATGAAAATAGTTTCTCGAAGTTGGTGTATTATCATTATGTCAGCAAGAACTGACATGAAAAAAGTAAACCACAGGTTTATTGAAAAAACAGGATGAAGAAAATAAAATTAACAGTAGACGGAATTGTAAGGTATAATGGAAGGAGAGACAGCTATGGCATAGAAAATGCTGGTAACACAGGCGTTTTTTAAAGAAATGGAGAATCATTATGGGAAGAGAAGAAAATGTATTAATATTTCAGGATACAGAGAGATTAAGCAAAACAAATGGAAAGCTTAATGCTGACTTAAAGGCATCTGAAAGTGGACAGAAACTAATATTGGAAACAGATGCTTTGGAGAAACCGAATCTAAATATATATGATGAGCCTGCAAAAGTGATTGTTTCAAAGAAGAGAACGTTTGAGGCTGCAAAGGCATATAGAGATAATAAGGTAGCAGTACACAATTTTGCCTCTGCTTCAAATCCGGGCGGAGGTGTTGTAAGAGGTTCAACAGCCCAGGAGGAGTGTCTGTGCAGGTGTTCATATCTTTATTTCTGTCTGAATTCACCTGATATGTGGGATGGATTTTATACACCTCATAAGCAGGCAAGAAATCCATTACATAAAGATTGCTTTTGTTAAGGATTATCCATTTGCAAAATATGTTGCAAGGGAGCTTGTAAAGCCTGCCGGATATGTGACAAATGAGGAAGCAGTAAACTTTGATACAAAATATCAGGGACAGGATGTTAAGGCTGCTGTATATAACAGCGAGTATAAAAACACTCCAACAACCTTTGAGTTTACAAAGACAGATATCACAAGCGGTGCAGAGCTTACAGGTGCAACACTTACTGTACTTGATAAGGATGGAAATGTGGTAGACACATGGACATCTGATGCTAAGGAAGCACATGTGATCAAGAGACTTGTAGTTGGCGAGACTTACACTCTTCGTGAGGAATTTGCTCCTTACGGATACCTCAAGGCAACTGATATCCAGTTTACAGTAGAGGATACAGGCAAAGTGCAGCATGTAGAGATGAAGGATGAAGTTCCTACAGGTTCCATTGTCATCAATAAGGACGGCGAATTTGTAACAGATACTACTCTTATGAAGGGTTACTGGTACGACTTTATCTTCAATTTCTTCAAGGACAGCCTTGCAGGAGTAACTTTTGATGTATATGCAAAAGAGGATATCGTAAGTGCCGACGGACTTGATACTGTATATCATAAGGCAGGAGACAAGGTGGCAACCATCGTGACAAATGATAAGGGTATCGCAAGAATTGATGACCTTCCACTTGGCAAGTATTATCTTGTTGAGACAAAGACCATTGATGGATTTGTATTAGATGAGACACCGATTGAGGCAGACCTTTCTTATATCGACCAGAACACAAAGGTTGTATTTGCAGGAATGGATGTGACAAATGAGCGTCAGAAAGTGCAGATTACTGTAACCAAGACTGATTCAGAGACTAAGGAAGCACTTGAAGGAGCAGTATTCGGCTTATTTGCGAAAGAAGATATCGTGAACAAAGATGGCAAGGTAATCGTAAAAGCTGATACACAGATTGAGAGAACAGTAACAGGCAAGGACGGAAAGGTGCTTGACACACTCACTACTGACAAGAATGGTCATGCAGAGAGCAAGGAGCTTCCTATCTGTACTTACAACGAGGATGGATCATTCAAGGAAGATATCCATTATACAGTAGTTGAGACAAAAGCAGCTGACGGATATATCCTCGATGAGACAGCTCACGATGTAACTCTTCGATACGATGACAATGCACCGGATGTTGTTGTAACAACTCTTAAGCTTATCAATGTACCGACAGAGCCTAAGCTTCCACAGACAGGCGACAATGCAAATCCGCTTCTTTATCTTGGAATTGGTGCACTTGCACTTATTACAGGTGTTGGAGTAGGACTTCGTGGAAGAAAGAAAAAGAATAAACAGTAACAATTAACCTTGCGGGGAATGTAAGCCAGTGACTTATGTTCCCTGCTTTTTTTGATTTGGAGGACAAATAGTGGTAGGAGAAAGAATCAGATATTACAGAAAACGACAAAAAATGACACTCAGGGAACTGGGCGAGAAAAGTGGTTTTGAAAATAGAGGTGATGTAAGAATTGCCCAATACGAAAATGGTTCAAGAGTTCCAAGGACGGGAACGTTGAACAGGATTGCAAAGGCACTTGGCATTCCGCCGGAAGAATTATTCTGTGAGGACTGTAGAAAGTGCATGTTTCTCAAGAATTATTACAGAAAGAAAAGAAAATCTCATACCACTTTTGATATGGGAATCGAAGAAGACAACAGTTACAGAGAACACAAAAATCCCGAGGATGAAGGGATTTTGTATGACAATTTAGATTAAGGAGGAACCGTAATATGATGAATTACGAGATTTTTAAGGAAGTAGTAAAAGAAAAGTTTATGGATTATATGCCTGAGAAGTTCAAAGGAATGGAGCTTGTGGCAGAGCCAGTGGAAAAGGTGAATGTGACTCTTGATGGCATCATCTTAAGAGAGGAAGGCAGGAATATTTCGCCTACGATTTATATCAATGACATGTATAAGAAGTATCAGGACTGTGGTGATCTTGAGGTGTCACATCATTGACAAATGTACATCGCCATGATATATTTTGAGAAATATATATATTTTTTGTCGGAAGTGTAGAGTTTTTTGTCGGATACTTTTCTAAAATAAATAAGCTATTACATCTTTATGAAGGTGTTTCAGCATTTGGCACAAGGGGTTATCGCAGAAAGACCTATTTTTTGCAATAACTCAAGTAGAAATGAAGTGAATATCGATGATGCAGCAATTGTATAAATTGACATATGTCAAAAATGGGGGGGTAGAAGCCTATTGACCGTGAATGACGCTCAGGAGAGAATGACAAAAGGAGGACTTTATGAATATTATCAAACATAAATATGGCAAACGAACGGTATCTCTGCTGCTTGCGGTAATTTTGGTGCTATGCCCTTTGCAGGTTAGGGCGGCAGATAACAAGCCAACCATCGAAATTGGTGACTACATTCAGATGGGTACTTATGGGGGAGAGCCAATTGTGTGGCGTTGTGTAGCGAAGGATAGCAATGGGCCATTGATGCTTTCGGATAGAGTATTGTGTGATTACATGCCCTATGATGCAAAAACCAACAAAAATGCCGAAACAGGCTCGCACCGGCGCAATAGCTGGAGAGATAATTTTGGTTCTAACCACTGGAGAGACAGCAACATACGTTCTTGGCTCAATTCCAACGCTGAAGCAGGAAAAGTGAAATGGCTTTGCGGAAATCCGCCAACAGAGGATTCTGTCTATCCTAAAACGGCAGCATATGACCAAAAGGAGGGCTTCCTTCGCAGCTTTCGTTCGGATGAGCTGGGAGCGATTCGAACGGTGAAGCAGCGTTCTATCGTTTCCCATCCGGAGTATACGGCAGGTTATATCGACGCAGCCGGTGTTGATCTTCCCTATAACACCACAATTGATACGGTAGCGGATGGGTATGACAGTGCCCATTATGAATATATTTGGGATAGAGTTTTTCTGCTGGATGTTCAGCAGCTCAAAACGGTTAATGATAACCTGAACGGCTACCATATCGCAAAAAACAGAAGCGGTGTAGCATGGAACTATTGGCTGCGTACACCGATTACAACCTGTAACCATGATATGCGATTTGTGACCCCTCAAGGGAATATTTTGCGTGACGCACCCTATAAGGGATATTACGGCGTTCGTCCTGCCTTCTATCTGAATACGGAAAATTACACCGTATCATCCGGCACAGGACAGAGCGCACAGGACTCCTATGTTGTTTCCGCACCGGATGCGCCGGATGACAGCATTGGCATATCCGGCGCTGTGCGAGAGGATGTGAATGGTGACTGGAATGTGAACACGGATGAGTATCTACAGCTGGAGATGAGTACCCTCTACACTGAGGATCCTGCATATGCAAATGTAACCGTACCGGTGTATACAATCCAGAAGCCTCGCAGCGATAAGGAGAACATGGTGATTGTGTACTGCGCCGAGGGCTACACCAAAAGCCAGCAAAAGCAGTTTGTCGAGGATGTAAAAAAGCTGTGGGGGGAGGTATTGCAGATAGAGCCATATCGCAGCATGGCGGATCGCTTTAATGTCTATGCACTCTGCACGGCATCGGTGGATGGCTATGGCGGTACCAGCACATTTTTTGCTGCGACCGCCAAAGGAGGAATTTCTACTAACAAAGGGAACTGGCGCAACCATGTTTTGGAGCGCATCATAGGCCCTGCGTTTATCGAGAAGATTCATGACGCACATATTCCTAATGAAACGCATCCAAACGAAAACACGATGGATCATAATTATAGACAGTATGATTATGTGTATGAAAATATCAACCAATTCGTTGTGTTGGCGAATAGCGGTGAGTATTTCGGTGGCTCTCATGATAATAAACAATATGGTATTCACTATATTGTTGCGTCAGCGAGAAACGCATATTCTGCGTTTACCCAGCGGCATGAACTGGGACACGGTCTGTTCCATCTGGGAGATGAATATAATTATAGCACTGTTCCTGTAGATGAGTGGAATTACACTACATCACTGAATATGACTGCAACAAAAGATCCCACGAAAGTGAAGTGGAAGCAGCTGCTTGGCTTCCGTAATACCTATACCTGCCCGCATCTTGACTACTATCCTTATACCTATAATTCCAGCAGGGATTGTCTGATGCGAGAGACCTTTCAGAATGATTTTTGCGATGTGTGCAAGCTACAGGGCATAAAGGTCATGAGTCAGCTCATTACAAATCCCCCTGCGCTTTATGTGGCTGTTCCTGAGGTGAAAAAGTATATCGGCGGTTACAGAAATCCCACAAAAGATCCTTCTGCCTTTGAGGCAGCGAATTCCTCCGCATATGCGAGCTATCAAAATGACAGGAATAGCCGTCTATTAAGCGGCGGCAGTAAAAACAGCTTTGATTATAGCAGCATGAAGGGGCAGCAGGTTGAGCTGCGCACCATTATACAAAATCTTTCGAATACCCAAGCGAAGACTGTGACCCTGCGCCTGTGGGTGGAACATTCCAACGGCGAAAAAGCGGTCACGACAGATGGGGAGCAGGTTTTCACTACGCAGGAGTTTGACATCCCTGTTTGGAAAGAGAAAAGCAAATTCTGGACAAAGGGTGCGTTGGATTACGAGGGCAGCGACTTTAATTCCGGCCTTGTCAACTGCTCTCTGGTTTACACGATTCCGGAGAATGCCATTCTGCAATCCGGCGATACCATCGGCTTTGAGATTGTAGATCATGCGACAGGCGAGGTATTGGCTGATGATGATACGGAGCAGCAGCGCTATGTCAATGTCACCATCCAATATCAGCTGGAGGATGGCACAGATGTTCCAAACACCATGCCGACTACCTTTACTGTTCCGGTAGGCAAAAAGGTTGATTGGCAGCCGCCGCAGGAACTGCACGGCTACACTTTTGTTAAAGCGGAGGGGATGGAAAATGCTGTCCCGAACAGTGGTATGACGATTCGTTATATTTATAAAAGGTCTGAGGAACGCCCCGAGCCGCCGGTGACAAAAAATTATACGGTGCAATACAATTGGGGCTCTGTATTCCCGACAGGCGCAACGCTGCCGCTAAATAGCAGCTCCTATTCGAGTGTGCAACAGGCGAAGGCGGCTGTGGATAAGAAATATACCTCCACAACACGCATTCAGGCACAAAAGGATGGTAAAAACGGCACATGGGCTTTTTCGGGCTGGGATGCCGGCAACCTAAACGGCACAACCGTGGTATTCCGTGGAAGTTGGAGTTTTACGGAGGATACAGCGCCGATAACGCCTCCGAGCGGTACAGCAAGCTACAAGATTACCGCAACGGCAGGTATCGGTGGAACAATCTCTCCCGGTGGCACGACAACGGTATCTGCCGCAGGTCAGCTTACATATACAATCAAGGCGAACGAAGGATATTATATTGCGGACGTAAAGGTGGATGGTTCGGAAGTGACAGCAACCACAAGCTACACCTTTAGTGATGTGAATACTGATCACACCATAGAAGTTACCTTTAAACAGGAAAGCCAGACACCGGATGTGCCGGATGTGATTGCACCAAGCATAACCACACAGCCTGGAAATGCGACAGTGAAGGTAGGTGAGACTGCGTCCTTTACCATAGCAGCAAGCGGTACAGATCTTACCTATCAGTGGCAGATAGACAGAAATGATGGGAAAGGATGGGTAAACATTGACGGTGCAACGGCAACGAGCTATACCACATCCACAGTCAATATAAGCTGCAACGGATTTAAGTATAAGTGTGTTGTTTCAAACAGCGCAGGAAACGTAGAGAGTAATTCTGCAACATTGACCGTACAGGATGCGGGCGGTTCCGATAATCCTGACACACCGAATAACACCTATCAGATTATTGATGGAGCAAACAGTAGTTGGACGCATGACAGTGATGGTAATATCACCATCCGGGGTAACGGAGACTTCTCCAAGTTTACCGGAGTTAAGGTGGACGGAAATTTGATAGACAGGAGCAACTACACTGCAAAGGAAGGCTCTACCATTATCACACTGAAAGCTTCCTACCTGAATACACTTTCGGCAGGAACCAATACAGTTGAAATCCTTTGGACGGATGGTTCTGCAAGCACCACATTTACCATCAAAGCAAATACCTCTGATAACAGTAATAACAACCAGAATGACAATAACAATAGCGATTCCTCTGATGACAAGCCATCGAGTGGAACTGATAAGAAGGATGTGACTGCACCTAAAACCGGGGACAACACACCGAGTGTATGGCTGTTTATACTATTAATTCTTTCCGTAACGGGATTGATTATTACTGTAAAGAAACGCAGAGAAAATTTGAATTCATAGAAACGATAGTTAAAAAATGAAACGAGAAAATAACCATGGAGAAGGCGGGCATGTATGTCCGTCTTTTTTTCAAAGAAAACACAACAGGGAGTGTACGCTGCGGAAGAGGTGAAAGAAAAGACACAGACGGAATCAAAGCAGAAGGCGTGTATGGGAATGGAAATGGAAATTTCTTCTCAATCAGGTAAATCCTAAAAATGTAATGCGCTCATTTGGAACATTTGTTTCTAAGATTGATTGGTCGAAGTCAGATTCCTTAAGAGAACTGTTTAGACCATTTGAGCATCTTGGGACAGAAAAGATATATGCTTTATAGACATAAAAAGCAAGATTGAATAGCAACCCTCCCAAAGTTGCGCATTTGCAACCAATGTTTTCTTTACTTTCAGCCACCTGTCGGTATAATTTTGGGTATAAATTGAATTGGAGGTATTTATTTTGATAGGTGACAATATTAAGTTTTACAGAAAAAAGAATCAGCTTACACAGGATGACATTGCTGAGGCATGTAATGTGACAAGACAGGCGGTGGCGAAATGGGAGAACGGTGAGAGCCTTCCGACGGTCGACAATCTGTATGCCTTGAGCAGGTTGTTGCACACATCGGTAGATGACATACTGATAGGCGAGAAAGAGAGGGACGATGAGCCCTCTCTTTCTTTTTCCTTTTATATTTTCTTTGGTTTTCTTGTCCTTCTGAATGTCCATTTTATATCCTCAATTTCCTCGCCTGTGGCAGAAATCGGAGTGTCATTAACCATTACGGAAAGACAGTAAATGGCTGATTTTTTTAGACATTGACGGAGTGCTCAATTCAAGTAAAATAATAGATAGGAATTTTGATTATCCGGAGCTTGTAATGTCAAAGTAAATGCTATAGAATATTTTTATATCAAATTAAACACAAATGAGGAGATTTAAAGTTATGAAACAGAAATTGAGAAACCTTTCGGCACCGGCAAATATAATATTTGCCATTCTTGCAGTCTTTCTTTTCATTGCACCCTTGCAGTGGAGCGGAAAAGTTTTGGGCCTGATTCCCAGCATGGAAAAGGCGGATGACTATCTGCTGCAGGCTATTGTGGAGACCGTTGTTTTAGTTATTTTTCTGGGCATCACATATTTATTTGGGCTGTGGGATATCTTTAAGGAAAATGCAGCAGGATGGACAAGAAGCTTATACACAGGCGGTTTTTTCATAGTGTACTGTTTGTATGCTGTTGTTTCAGGCATTTATTTGTGCTTTTTGGGTGAGCATGGTGATGTGAAGGCATTTTACAACATCATCTTTTTCTTTATTGCGGTCTGCCTTGTAGGGCTCGTTGAGGAGCTGGTGTTCAGAGGCGTGGTGTTTAATCTGCTGCTGAGAGCTTTTCCAAAGACGAAAGGTGGAATCACAGGAGCCGTAGTTTTGGGAGGCGTACTGTTTGGATTGATGCATTTTTCCAATATGGGCGCCGGGGTTAAGTTCAGCAGTTGTCTGATACAGGTTATTTCAGCAGGTCTCATGGGTGTGCTGTTTTGCATGATATACGCGTCTACACGCAATTTCTGGATGCTTGCCATTTTTCATACTGTTGTAGATATGGGAGGGCTTTTATCATCGGGAATATTTGAGGGAGGAGGAGTGGCCGACAGGATTAATGAGTTTTCGGCAATGAACTGTGTCGCGTTTATCGTGCTCGGTATTCCTATGTTTGTTATGCTGCGTAAATCAAGGCGTATCCGTCTTGAGATGCTCTACAATAATGAGACTATCATAGATGACGAGAGAGAGGGCGCTAAGCTTGCAGTGGTTTCACTGGTGCTTGGTATTTGCAGTATTATTTTCTCGTTTTTTGGATATCTGATGGGACTTGGAATTGTCGGCATGCTTGCTTCCAAAATGTCAAAAAGGGCAAAGCAGTATAACAATGCAATAGCAACTGCCGGTATGATTACATCGATAATAGGATTTGTGCTGGCGGTCATCTGCACGATTGGCATGATGGTGCTGTTTGCAAGTGGTATGTACGACAGGCTTGTTAATATGTCGATGTAAATTAAAGTAACTGATTTGACAATATGGTAAAAATACCATATAATATTTTGTGAGAACAATGGAGAAGGGATTATATAGAAAGGCATGGTAAATAATATGAGATATGACGATTATTTACAGGAGCAGCTTAAAAATCCTGACGTAAAAAAAGAGTGGGACGATCTTCAGCCTGAGATGGATGTCATAAGGGCTATGATAGATGCGCGCATTAAAAATAATTTGACTCAAAAGGAGCTTGCAGCACGTACAGGCATTGATCAGGCGGATATTAGTAAGCTTGAGAATGGAACGAGAAATCCATCTTTGAAACTTTTAAAGAGGCTTGCGCATGGAATGGGGATGCAGTTGAAAATTGAATTTGTACCAATGCAGCCGTTAAAAAAATAGAATTGAACGGATGCTGCAATAATACGAAGCAGACCTTTGAATGTGGCATAAAGTCTACATTCAAGGGTCATTTTTTAAGGAGAAACCATGAATATTTTACTGACAGCAATAAATGCGAAATACATACATTCAAACCTCGCAGTTTACTCACTGCGCGCCTGTGCCGGGGAGTACAGGGATGCTGTGGAGCTTGCGGAATACACGATAAACAATCAGAAGGATTACATTCTTGAGGAGCTTTACAAGAGAAAGCCCGACGTACTTTGTTTTTCGTGCTATATATGGAATATTGATTATGTGACTGATATTGCACGCGAGTATAAAAAGCTTTGTCCGTCAGTGCCGATATGGGTTGGAGGCCCTGAGGTGTCTTACGAGGTGGAGGCATTTCTGCGGGAAAATCCATACATAGATGGTGTGATGATAGGCGAGGGTGAGGATACCTTTAGAGAGCTGTGTGGTTACTATGCGCATAAAAGAAAGCTGAGTGATATTGCAGGCATTGCTTTCAGAAAAAACAGCACAGGTAATAGTACAAGTGTGAACAACGCAGGCTGCAAAGCGGATGAAATAGTATTTACAAGTCCACGCCCAATCAAAAACATGAGTGAAATCCCATTCTGCTATGATACGCTTGACGATTTTTCAAACCGCATCATCTACTACGAGAGCAGCAGGGGATGTCCGTTTTCGTGCAGCTATTGTCTGTCTTCGGTGGATAAAACACTGCGTTTCAGGGATACTGAGATTGTCAAAAGGGAGCTTAAGTTTTTTATAGACCAGAAGGTGCCTCAGATTAAGTTTGTGGACAGAACCTTCAACTGCAATCATGCTCATGCCATGGAGCTGTGGCGCTTTATAAAGGCAAATGACAATGGTGTGACAAACTTTCACTTTGAGATATCGGCGGATCTGCTGAATCAGGAGGAGCTTGAGCTGATTTCTGATATGAGGCCGGGGCTGATACAGCTTGAAATCGGTGTGCAGTCCACCAATGAGGTCACGATTAAGGAGATTCACAGGACTATGAAGCTTGAGAGGCTTAAGGAGGTTGTACGGCTCATTCAAAGTGGCAACAATATCCATGAGCATCTGGATCTGATTGCAGGGCTTCCGTATGAGGACTATGACAGCTTTGGGCATTCCTTTGATGAGATTTATGAGCTTAAGCCAAACCAGCTGCAGCTTGGATTTTTAAAGGTGCTCAAGGGCTCGTACATGTTTGAGCATGCCGCGGAATATGGTATTGTGTACCATGACAGGCCTCCGTATGAGGTTATGTCCACGAAGTGGCTTTCGTTTGATGATGTGATAAAGATTAAGCGCGTCGAGGATATGCTTGAGGTGTATTACAACAGCGGACAGTTTGAGATTACGATGAAGCTTATGGAGTGTATCTTTGACAGTGCGTTTGAGTTTTTTCAGGAGCTTGGAGATTTTTATGAGGCAAACGGCTATTTTGGAATGAGCCATTCGCGCATCAGAAGGTGCGAGATACTGCTTGAATTTCTGGCTTTATACCTGCATGGCTGTGACAGCGATGCTATAACTTCTGTGGTATTATCAGAAAATGCCGTAGATAGAGAGAATACTGATTGTGACGAACATGCCATAGATAGAGAAAATGCCGGAGAAAATACTGATTTTGATGAAAATGCGCAGATTTACAGCATGATTCAGGAGTCACTCATCTTTGATTTGTACTATCGTGAGAACTGCAAGAGCCGCCCGGTGTGGGCCACATATATAGGAAGCTTCAAGCACATGACACATGCATACTGTAAAAATGGAAAGCTGTCGCATGTGGAGTCGTTCCACTATATTTTTCCGGACAAGCACACGCGCAAGCTGGATGAGCTGCCAAAGTATCATAAGGAGCCGGTGTGGGCGCTTTTCCACTACGACATGAGAGACCCGCTTGACCACCAGGCGCTGGTGGAGTATATAGAATAACAGTAAAGCGATATGGCTATAGCGGAGTATATAAAATAGCAGTAAAGCGATATGGCTATAGCGGAGTATATAAAATAACAGTAATGTGAAATGACTATAGCGGTAAAAGCCGGGAAGGTTTACGGACTAAGAAAAATGAGCAACATAGATAATATAAAAAATTACACGGTGATTGACCTGGAAATGACAGGACTTTCAGCTAAAAATGACAAGATAATAGAGATAGGTGCGGCACGTGTGAGGGGCGGCGAGATAGTGGATACGATATCCACACTGGTAAATCCTAAGCAGCATATTCCACAGCGTGTGCAGCAATTAACGGGAATCACCGACAGTGATGTGGAAAACGCGGCAGATATGGATGAGGCTGTGGATAACCTGCTTAATTTTATCGGAGATGATATCATACTCGGGCAGAATGTGACCTTTGATTACAGCTTTTTAAAGCAGTGGGCGGTAAATCACAAGCGAACACTCTCGCTGAATGCATATGACACTCTGAAAATAGCCAGAAAATGTCTGCCTGCGGAGCAGTCGAAGAAGCTGGAGGATTTGTGTGAGTATTTTGGTGTGAACAGGGAAAATGCCCACAGGGCGCTCGATGATGCGATAGAGACAAAGCAGATATTTGAAAAGCTGCTTGCACTGATGGATGAAAAGGGTGAGCCGGTGGAGTCCAAGCCGCTTGTATACAAGGCAAAAAAACAGACACCCGCCACGGCCCATCAGGTCAGACAGCTAAAGGCGCTGATGGCTGAGTATGGGATAGCAGATGTCATATCGTGGGACAACCTGACCAGAAGTCAGGCCTCAAGGCTGTACGATGAATATCGCAGTAAGTATATTAATAGGTGTGAGGATGACTCGGAATAAGTTTCAATACAATAAGTTATAATACAATAAGCTATAACGCAAATTAATTACCGGCCGAGGCGGTATCAGTCTCTAAGCTCTCAAGCATAGAAACGATTCCATCCCTTGAAAGAGAATTAAGCTGTTTTGCTTTCTCGATAAGCTCTGCAAGCCGATCAGCTTTTGACATGCTGATGAAGGCGTTGGCTAACAGACTGTATACGTTCTTTGAATCGGCACCCTGCTCCACTGCAAATTCAAGCAGCTCATTGGCCAGCGATTCATAGCCTTCTTCCTTAAGCCTATTGTAATAGTCCGGCAGCATTGAAACAAATTTCGTGAAATTATCATCATATTCAGACAGCTTTTTAAAATTGAGAATGCCATATTTAAGCTTTAAATCAGTGTTTGTCATTCCGGTGAGATTGACAAGGGTTTTATCCCTTAAATCATTTATTTTATCATTATTTAATGGAAAAAACTTTTCCGGTATGGTAATATAACACAGGTCAGTGGTATCTCCGCGGAGGGTTGAGTTAGCTTTACGCTCCTTCTCCCAGAACTCCTCGGTGACCTTTGCCTGGGCAGAATCAGCCCTCTTTATGGCAAAAGTAATCACTGCAATAAATAAAATGAATAAAATTAGACAAATTGGAATCATATGTTGGAAAATCCTTTCTCATATATGAAAATAGTATAACTCATTTTTGAACAGAGGTGAATAGTATGTACGATTTTAATAAAAAAAGAAATCAGAAGGTGGTTGCTATAGTGATAATAGTGGTTATAGCAGCGATGCTTGTGACAACATTTGTGTCAAGTCTTGTATAGCTTTTCTTGAAATATGGAAAAAATATGATAATATGATATAAAATGCAGTTCAGTTAAGCGGATGATAGGGGCGCTTTTAACAGCCTCAGGAAAAGGAAGCGGAAATGAAGATTAATAAAAAAGCATTATTACTGGGTACAATGGCATTTGTGCTTGTGGCAGCATCAGGCATGGTAAGTGCATATGCAAGCGGTTCGTCAGGCACAAAGAAGGCAAAGGTACAGACAATTACAGAGGGTGTGTGCATTGGCAGTGTGGATGTAGGCGGTATGACAAAGGAAGAAGCAAAAAAAGCAGTTGATGCCTATGTTGACAGCATAAAGGATACATCCTTTTCATTAAAGGGTGCCAATAGTTCATTTGATGCAACAGCACAGGAAATGTCTGTTTCGGCGGATTCTGATGCAGCGGTGGACGAGGCTCTTTCAGTGTGCCATGAGGGCAGCCTGATTGACAGATTTGTGGAGTCAGAGGAGCTCAAAAAGGGCAATGTAGCCGTCAATATGTATCTGTCGGTTGATAAACAAAAGACCGCAAATATGATTTATGACAAGAGCGACGAGCTCAATATAAAGGCAGTTGACAATTCGCTGCAGAGAAACGGTGACAGCTTCGATTTTGTCCCGGGACAGGAAGGCAAAGAGGTTGATGTGGTAAAATCTGTCTATGCCATAAATGATTTTTTGCAGAATAGCTGGGATGGTTCGGCGAATGAGATAGAGCTGGTCACAAATACGGTTCAGCCGAGGGGCTCAAAGGAGGAGCTCTCAAAGATTAAGGATAATCTGGGAGGCTTTTCTACAGATTTCAGCAGCTCGGCAGCAGGACGTGCAGCCAATGTAAAGAACGCATGCAGCCTGATAAACGGCAGTGTCATATATCCGGGTGAGCAGTTCTCGGTTTACGAGGCTATCAGCCCTATCACAACTGACAACGGCTATCAGATAGCAGGCGCATACGAGAACGGTCAGGTAGTGGACTCGGTAGGCGGAGGCGTGTGCCAGGTTGCTACCACACTCTACAATGCGGTTATAAGGGCTGAGCTTGATATAGTGCAGCGCTACAACCATTCCATGATAGTAAACTACGTAAAGCCATCTGACGATGCGGCAATCGCAGGTACCTACAAGGATCTTAAGTTTAAAAATAATCTGGATAATCCGGTGTATATAGAGGGCTATTGCAGTGGAGGAATCATTACCTTCAATGTGTACGGAGTGGAGACGAGACCCGCAAACAGGGAAATTTCTTTTAGAAGTGAGACACTTTCCGAGGAGGATCCGGTTACGCAGTTTAATTTTGATGCAGGTCAGCCAATCGGTTATTTCAACACCGAGCAGTCTGCGCACAAGGGAGTGACTGCAAGGCTCTGGAAGACGGTCGCAGTCGATGGTACAGTGCAGAGTGATGAGGTATTCAACAACAGCAAGTACAAGTCATCACCAAAAATCGTGACGGTTGGTACAGCAGGAGCATCAGCGGAGGTTGTTGCGCAGCTTCAGGCGGCAGCAGCGGCTAATGATGAGGGCTCGGTTAAATCTATTGCTGCATCTGCGGCAGCAGCGGCACAGGCAGCGCAGACACAGACGACAGACCCGAATGCTGCAGGTCAGACACAGGGCGCGCAGACACAGACTACAGATCCGAATGCAGCAGGTCAGACACAGAGCACGCAGCCGCAGCAGCCGGCAGGACAGACACAGGGAGCACAGACGCAGTAAATGCCCGCAGGTAGTTGTTTCTGATGTAGTTATTTGCAATCAATGCACCGGGCTGAAACAGTATACAAAACATATTATTATTAGGAACAGGAAAACACATGAAAAACGGTAAAATATCAGAGTCGGTTTTAAAGCGCTCTGTCTTAAAACAACTTCATACCACAAGCGACAGAATACTTTTTAAACCGGCAGTAGGTGAGGACTGTGCGGTGATTTCCATGCAGGCAGGCGGCCAAACCAAGTTAGTTACTGCTACTCAGACGTTCACGCTTGATGTATCGGATAAGCATGTGCGTGCTAACTGCGCAGTTTATGATGCATTGAACAATATTTATGCCATGGGGGCAAGTCCTATTGGGATAGAGCTTGCACTGCTTGTACCTACCACAGAAAACGAAGCCGTGCTTCGCGAGACGGTGAGAGCGATTGATGCTGTATGTGAGGAAGCAGGCATTGTGGTGCTTGGCGGACATACACAGGTGAGCCGTGCGGTGAAGAATATCGTGGTGACAGTTACAGCAATAGGTGAGGCTTATGAGCAGGCGCTTACACCATCATCTAAAGCAACACCGGGCATGGACGTAATAGTGACAGGATATGTGGGGCTTGAGGGCACCGCAATTCTTGCAAATGAGAAAAGAGCCGAGCTTGAAACGAGATTTTCCAAGGCATTTATAGATAAATCAGCAGCATATATAGACCATATTTCCACTGCAATGGAGGCCGCATCCGCGATTGGCGCCGGTGTGGCGGCAATCCATGACGCTTCGCAGGGAGGCATCTTTGGAGCACTCTGGGATATGGCAGAGGCTTCGGGAATTGGTCTTGACATCGATTTAAAGAAGCTCCCTATCAGGCAGGATACGATTGAAATAAGTGAATTTTTTGACATAAACCCGTATAAGCTTTTGTCAGGAGGAAGTCTGATAATCATAGCTGCAGATGGTACCCGCGTGGTCAGAGAGCTTGAGAAAACAGGACAAAATGCTGTTATAGTCGGTGCCACAACCGATTCAAACGACAGAGTGCTGATTTCCGGCGAGGAGAGACGATTTTTGGAGACTGCCCAGACTGACGAGATATACAAGGTTTTAGGCTAATATATTTGAATCAGGAGATTATATATCATGAGAGAAAAGATATTAACATTTATAGAGAAAAACAGCAGGATAAACCTGAAGGAGCTTGCAATCATGCTTGGTGTGGATGAGGCAAGTGTGGCAAACGAGATTGCTGCTATGGAGCAGGAGAATGTCATCTGCGGATATCACACACTGATTGACTGGGACAAGGCAGGCCTTGAGAAGGTCACAGCCATGATAGAGGTCAGAGTGACACCACAGCGCGGCATGGGCTTCGACAAGATTGCCGAGCGTATATACAACTATCCTGAGGTGAAGTCTGTATACCTTATCTCAGGCGGCTTCGATCTCATGGTCACACTCGAGGGCAAGACTCTGCGCGAGGTATCACAGTTTGTGACAGATAAGCTTTCTACACTGGATCAGGTGCTTTCGACAAAGACAAACTTTATTCTGAAGAAATACAAGGACCACGGAACTATCATGGCGGCACCTGTCAAATCCGATGAAAGGGGAATTATGTCATAATGAGAGACCCTTTATCCAGTACCATAAAGACTATCCAGCCATCGGGCATCCGTAAGTTTTTTGATATAGTGAGCGAGATGAAGGATGCGATATCGCTCGGAGTAGGTGAGCCTGATTTTGACACACCGTGGCATATCAGGGATGAGGGCATATATTCCCTTGAAAAGGGACGCACCTTCTACACCTCAAATGCCGGACTCAAGGAGTTAAAGGTTGAGATTGCAAGATATCTCGACAGAAGATACGGCATGACATATGATTACAACAAAGAGATCATGGTAACTGTCGGTGGCAGCGAGGCTATAGATATCGCACTGCGCGCCATGCTTGATCCTGGAGATGAAGTGATTATCCCACAGCCAAGCTATGTTTCATATGTGCCATGTACTGTGCTGGCAGGTGGCACACCTGTGATCGTGGAGCTCAAGGAGGAAAATGATTTCAGGCTTACAGCCGAGGAGCTTGAGGTTGTTATCACTCCAAAGACAAAGATACTTATCATGCCTTTCCCTAATAACCCTACAGGCGCTATCATGGAAAAAGCAGATCTTGAAGCAATTGTTCAGGTGGTTAAGGAGCATGATCTGTTTGTGATAAGTGACGAGATTTATTCGGAGCTTACATATGTGGATAAGCATGTATCTATAGCATCGTTTCCGGGAATGAAGGAGCGCACAGTGCTTATAAACGGTTTTTCCAAGGCTTATGCCATGACAGGCTGGAGGCTTGGATATGCATGTGCACCTGAGACCATTTTAAAGCAGATGCTAAAGATTCATCAGTTTGCAATCATGTGTGCGCCGACCACAAGCCAGTATGCAGCTGTCGAGGCTATGAAAAACGGCGATGAGGATGTTGCACAGATGAGGGAGGAATACAACGGCCGCAGACGCTATGTACTTCACCGCTTTAAGGAGATGGGGCTTAAGTGCTTTGAGCCTTTCGGGGCCTTTTATGCGTTCCCAAGCATCAAGGAGTTTGGCATGACATCCGATGAGTTTGCCACAAAGCTTCTAAACAGCAAGAAGATTGCCGTGGTTCCGGGAACTGCATTCGGAGAGTGCGGTGAGGGCTTTTTACGTATATCATATGCATATTCGCTTGATGATTTAAAGGAGGCGCTCGGCCGCATTGAGGAGTTTGTCACAGAGCTTCGCGCCGGGATGGATAATAAATAGTTTAAATTGACAGGAGACAAAATGGCAAAGCTGAACATAGTGTTACATGAGCCGGAAATTCCGGCAAATACAGGAAATATCGGAAGAACCTGCGTCGCGACAGGCACGAGGCTTCATCTTATAGAGCCGCTTGGATTTTCACTTTCAGAGAAGGCACTAAAGAGAGCCGGAATGGATTACTGGAAGGACCTTGACGTCACCACATATGTGGACTGGGAGGATTTCCTTGAGAGAAATCCGGGCGCAAAGATATATTATGCGACAACAAAGGGCAGACATGTGTACTCTGATGCTCATTTTGAGCCCGACTGCTATATTATGTTTGGCAAGGAAAGCGCAGGCATTCCGGAGGAGATACTAAAGGAGCATCCGGATGCGTGCATCAGGATACCGATGATAGGTGAGACAAGGTCACTTAATCTGTCAAATTCAGTAGCTATCGTGCTCTACGAGGCATTGAGACAGAATAATTTTGATCATATGAGGCTTGAGGGAGAGCTTCATCACTTAAGCTGGGATGACTAAATCAAGCGGCAAAGCGCATATTTTTTGCAGCTATTTGGGCTTTAACAGCTATGATAATTGTAAATACGGTAGATTTTTAGGAAAAAGAAATGGGCATAATTAAAACAAGCAAATTAGTACATGAATTTATACGAAGAGACGAGGAAGGCAATGTAGAGTCAATCACTACAGCACTCGACAACGTAAACCTTGACATAAAAGAGGGGCAGTTTATTGCAATCCTCGGTCACAATGGTTCGGGAAAATCAACTCTTGCAAAGCATATCAATGCACTTCTTGCGCCGAGCGACGGCACCATATGGGTGGATGGCATGGATGTGTCAAAGGAAGAGAATGTCATACCTGTCAGGAAAAGTGCAGGTATGGTTTTCCAGAATCCCGACAATCAGATTATCGCCAATGTCGTGGAGGAGGATGTGGGCTTTGGACCTGAGAATATCGGTGTGCCGACTGATGAAATCTGGCAGCGCGTGGACTATGCACTAAGGGCTGTCGGTATGACAAAGTACCGCACACATTCACCGAACAAGCTCTCCGGAGGACAGAAGCAGCGTGTGGCAATCGCGGGAGTTGTGGCAATGGAGCCAAAATGTATAGTATTTGACGAGCCTACAGCCATGCTTGACCCAAACGGACGCAAGGAGGTCATAGCCACAGCCCATGAGCTCAATAAGAAAAAGGGCGTGACCATCATTCTCATCACCCATTACATGGAGGAGGTGGTCGGCGCAGACCATGTCTATGTCATGGAAAAGGGCAGGGTGGTCATGGACGGCACACCGCGTGAGATTTTTTCAAGGGTAGACGAGCTGAAGGAGCACAGGCTTGATGTGCCGCAGGTGACACTGGTAGCCGATGAGCTCAAAAAGGCAGGGCTCGATATCCCTGATGGAATCCTGACGAGAGAAGAGCTTGTAAATGCGCTTGTTGCGCTGAAAAACAGATAGGCGGGAGAAAATATGTCAATAATTCTAGATCACATAAACTATTGCTACAGTGCCGACTCAGCCTACAAGGTGCAGGCACTTAAGGATGTAAGCCTTGAGATAAATGATGGAGAGTTTATCGGAATAATCGGTCACACCGGTTCGGGAAAATCCACACTTATCCAGCATATGAACGGCCTTTTGAAGGCGACAAGCGGTCATATATACTACAATGGACAGGATATATATGACAATGATTATGATTTAAGCAAGCTGCGTCACAAGGTGGGGATGGTGTTCCAGTATCCGGAGCATCAGCTTTTTGAGACAACCAACTTTGAGGATGTATGCTTTGGACCGAAAAATCAGGGGCTCGATAGGAAAACAGTGGAGCTAAGAGCCTATGAGGCACTGCAGAATGTACATTTTCCGGAGGATCTCTACTATCAGCCGCCGTTTGATTTGTCCGGAGGACAAAAAAGGCGTGTAGCCATAGCTGGAGTACTTGCAATGCACCCTGACGTACTCATACTCGATGAGCCGACAGCGGGACTGGATCCTGCAGGCAGAGATGAGATACTGGGACTGCTTTTACAGATGAAAAAGGATCTGGGTATCACAATCATACTCGTATCACACAGCATGGAGGATGTTGCGGAGTATGTGGACCGCATCATTGTTATGAATTCAGGAGAGGTGATGTTTGACGGAGTGCCGAAGGAGGTATTCTCACACTACAAGGAGCTCGAGGCAGTCGGACTTGCAGCACCGCAGGTCACATATCTGATGCATGATCTGGCGGAAAAGGGCATACCGGTTGACCTTTCGGCAACGACAGTTGCGGAGGCGCGGGATTCAATACTAAAAGCCTTTAAATAGCTCACCAATGCTGACATTTTTATACAAATTATGAGGAAGGAATACAAAAATGATTCGTGATATTACCATAGGCCAGTATTATCCGGCTCAGTCGCCAATACATAAACTGGACCCAAGAGTAAAGCTTTTCGCAACACTTATATATATTATTGCGCTGTTTTCCTACAAGGGAATAGCCGGTGTGCTGTTTATAGTTGCCGCGCTTGCCGCAGTTATAAAGATTTCGAAGGTGCCCTTTAAGTTCATGGTAAAGGGACTCAAATCCATTATAATACTGCTGCTTTTTACAGCATGCTTCAGCGTGTTTTTCACACAGGGAGAGTACACAATCTGGGAGTACGGTATACTGCACATTTCTGACACCGGACTGATAAATGCAGCAACCATGATGATACGACTTGTGCTGCTCATTATAGGAACCTCGCTCATGACACTCACCACCACACCAAACCAGCTCACGGACGGTCTTGAGAAATCACTGGGCTTTTTAAATAAAATACATGTTCCGGTGCATGCGATAGCCATGATGATGTCGATAGCGCTTCGTTTTATTCCAATCCTTATCGAGGAGACGGACAAAATAATGAAAGCACAGATGGCAAGAGGAGCTGATTTTGAGCATGGAAATATCATAAAAAGAGCAAAGAGTATGGTGCCTCTTTTAGTGCCGCTTTTCGTATCGGCATTCAGGCGTGCGGATGACCTCGCAATGGCCATGGAGGCCAGATGCTACAATGGTGGAGAGGGCAGGACAAAGATGAAGCCGCTCGTATATGAAAAGGACGATAAAATAGCATATCTTTTCATATTTGCGTTTTTAGCGGTTGTGATAGTGCTTAGAATCTTTCTGCCGGTGAATCTGGGCAATCTTATTTTCAGATAGTGAAATAGATAGTGCAGGCAAAACAGGAGAGATATATGCGTGTAAAAATGATTGTAGCCTACGATGGCACAAATTACTGCGGCTGGCAGATACAGCCAAACGGCATAACAATTGAGCAGGTATTAAACGAGCACCTGAGCCGCCTGTTAAAGGAGGATATAAAGGTGACAGGAGCAAGCCGCACCGATGCGGGAGTGCATTCACTTGGAAATGTGTGTATGTTTGACACCAATACCCGCATGCCGGCGGAAAAGATATCATATGCACTGAATCAGAAGCTGCCGGAGGATATAGTGGTGGTCGATTCCTGTGAGGTAAGCTATGATTTTCATCCACGCTTCTCAAAGAGCCGTAAAACCTATGAATACCGCATTTTAAATGCGAGGTTCAGAAATCCGACACGCAGGCTTGACACATATTTCTATCATTATCCGCTTGACACAGCCAAGATGAGTGAGGCTGCAAAATATCTTATAGGAGAGCATGATTTTGCAAGCTTCTGCTCGGCAAACTCGCAGGCACAGACCACAGTCCGCACGATATATGACTGTACGGTGTCAAAGGCCGGTGACATCATCACAATACGTGTGACAGGAAACGGCTTTTTGTACAATATGGTGCGCATAATCGCAGGAACACTTGTGAAGATAGGTGGAAGCGATATGCCGGCCGATGCGATGAAGGGCATAATAGCCGCAACAGACAGGGCAGCAGCAGGTCCCACAGCCCCGGCACATGGGCTTACAATGATAGGACTGGAGTACGAGTAACAGCTTTAGATTTTTAATATTATATTAAGATTTTTGAAATATCCGTTTTTAGCTTCGATAATAGGTTATAATGTCGTTACGGTTAAGACATGGTACGGTAAAAAGAAGCTTGGAGATGAAGATGGTTATGAGATTTACAGAAGTTAAAGAGAAAATTATAAAAAACAAAGCCATAAACAGCACAGACAAAGTAAAAGGCAGACACCGTAGAGTGATCCGTATAGGAGCGTTTGCCCTGATATTTGTAGTGCTGTTTTCGTTTGTCTCGACATTTTTTAAGATGACGGATGCTGTCAATATTGCGACTATAGAGGGCTTTTATAAGGAGCCGAAGGACTCAATTGATGTGATGATGATAGGAGCCAGTGAGGTATACGCTGATTACAGCGCAACAGAGGCCTGGAAGAATTATGGATACACCTCATACTCACTGGGGGTATCAGGAGCGCCCGGCAGCCTGTACAAATCAATGCTCAGGGAAGCTCTCACCAGACAGCATCCGAAGGTTGTGGTGTTTGAGGTGAATGGCTTTTTACAAAAAGACAGCTACTACGACAGGACGGTAAAGCTGCATAGCTGGATAGACAATATCCACAATAAGGAAAACAGGCTTGATACAATACAAGAGATTGTGCCAAAGGATGAGCAGGACAACTTTAGAAACCCTTTAAAGCTATATCACAGCAATTGGAAGGATATTGACAAATGTGCACACACCTTTGCCACAAGAGTTGGAATGTATTTTGCAAAAACATCATGCATGAAGGGATTTTCATCTATTGCAAAATATTCCGATTGTCCATCAGGAAAACAGAAAAAGCTCTATTTTACCGACAAGAGCAGAGCGTATATGACTGATCTGCTTGAGTATTGTAAGGCACAGGGTGTGGAAAAGGTGCTTTTTGCGAGGTTCCCTCATGAGAAGGAGGTAAAGAATCCGCAGGTGCTTTGCGACGTGAAGGAGCTGGTGGAGTCTTATGGCTATGATTTTGCAAGCTTTGAAGGCGATAAGGAACTTATCGGAATCAATGAGAGGGATGATTTCTACAATTCAGAGCATCTGAATATAAATGGAAGCCGCAAATTCACTGCATATATGGGAAAATATCTGTCTGATAATTACAGGCTTAATGCAGACCACTCACCGGAGCTTCAGAGTGCATGGGGCGAGTGCGCAAGGCGCGCTGACAGGGTGATGAGTGCCTGCGCAAAGGATACGGATCTGAGTCTGGGCAATCATTATTTTGAGATGTCCGTTTATCTGCCTTATAATTTTTCGTCAAGCCTTGCGACAAATAAGGTAGCAGATACAAACAACGATGCAAAGCCTGTAAAGGAGTTAAATACCCCGGTTAAAAAATAGCATGATAGTGTATGGACTTTAAAATAAATACTGCCTGTTAATTAAAGTATGTCTGGCAGTATTACATTAGAAAATAGATTTGGAGTAAATCAAATGGAACTCATTTCATTAAAATATGCGATATTTGTAATAGCATTGCTTGTACTATATTATTGCTTTCCGAAGAAATACCGTTGGTATGTGCTTCTGGCGGGAAGCATGGCATACTATGTGATTATATGTAAGTGGTATGTGCTGTTTATCATTTTTACAATATGCACCACCTATGGCTCAACAATATGGATTGACAAGCTGCTAAAGAAGCAGAATGCCATCGTAAAAAGCCACAAGGAGGACTGGGACAGGCAGACCAGAAAGGAATACAAGGAAAAGGGCAGAAAAAAGAGAGTGGCAGTCATGCTTTTTGCGCTGCTTTGCAATTTTGGCATTCTAGCATTCCTTAAATATATACCATATGCGGGGGAGCTTGGACTTTTGCTTCCACTTGGCATATCCTTCTACACATTCCAGTCCATGGGCTATGTGATGGATGTATACAGGGAAATTGTCGAGCCTGAAAAGAATTTCCTTAAGGTAGCGCTGTTCGTGTCATTTTTCCCACAGATTATACAGGGACCGATTGCGATATATGATAAGCTTGCGGGACAGCTTTACGAGGGACATTCCCTGAGACTTGAAAATCTGCAAAAGGGTGCGCTTCTGGTGCTCTGGGGAGTCATGAAAAAGCTTGTGATAGCAGACCGCGCGGTAAATATCATCAATTTTGTAATGGATAGGCCGATGGATTTTTCAGGCACCTATGTATTTTTTGCGGCAGTAGTGTATGCGCTGCAGCTATATGCGGATTTTTCGGGAGGAATCGATATAGTGCGCGGTATTGCGGAGATGTTTGGCATAACGATGTCAACAAACTTCAACCATCCGTATTTTTCGCGCTCACTCACAGAGTACTGGCACCGCTGGCATATGACTCTTGGAGACTGGTGCAGAAACTATATCTTTTACCCGCTTTCAATCTCAAAGCGTTTCCTGAACTTTGGCAAATGGCTAAAGCCGAGATTTGGTGCGCATATCAGTAAGGTGCTGCCGGGCTGCATCGCGAGTGTCATCACATTTATCGTCATCGGAGTATGGCACGGTGCCAATATGAAATACCTGTATTTCGGACTCTGGAACGGCATTGTCATCATGCTTGCAGAGCTTTTTGCTCCGGTAAACAAAAAGGTGGCAGGCGGCTTTTTTAAGCTGACCGGCCTAAGGGAAAAGGGTATATTTGCAACGATTATATCAGTTCTTTGGACCTTTATGCTCATACTGGTAGGCTACTATTTTGACATAGCTGCAAATGCGTCGACAGCATTTCACATGCTTTTTAAATCAGTCACGGATTTCCATATTAGCGAGCTTGGAATAAACAACATCATTTTGAATCTCGGTGCATGCGGACTGGATGAGTACGATATACTTTTACTTATAATATGTACGCTGCTGTGGTTCTTCATCAGCTTCGTTGAGGAAAATAAAAAGCTCGACATGCGCGATTTCATACTTTCAAGAAAGCTGCCGCTTCGCTGGGCAATAATATATCTTGGCATATTTATATTAATAATATTCGGTTATTACGGACCGGGTGTGAATCCGGCGGATTTTGTATATATGCAGTTTTAAAGTAAAAAGCCGGAAATAAAAGTATAAAACACTTGACAACAGTCTGTTACGCAAGTATAATATCTAGGTCTGTAAAAGTAGATAAATGGAAGCCAAAGCCCCGGCAACCATTTAGTATAGATAATGATAGTCATCTGAGATGGAACAGAGGACTATAAGATGTCAAAAAGGAAGTGGCGTCCGGACATACGCGATTTCAAGAGGCATCGGCATTAAAAGTAATCGAATCATTTAAGGAGGAAAACCGATGAAAACATTTATGGCTAGTCCTGCTACAATCGACAGAAAATGGTACGTAGTAGACGCTGAAGGTAAGACATTAGGACGTTTAGCATCAGAAGTTGCTAAAGTATTAAGAGGAAAGAATAAAGCAATCTTTACACCACACATTGACACAGGTGATTATGTAATCGTTGTCAATGCTGACAAGGTTAAGGTTACTGGTAAGAAATTAGACCAGAAGATTTACTATCATCACTCAGATTATATCGGTGGTATGAAAGAGACAACATTAAGAGAGATGATGAACAAGCACCCAGAGCGCGTTATCGAGTACGCTGTAAAGGGAATGCTTCCAAAGGGACCTCTTGGACGTCAGATGTATACAAAGTTATTCGTATACGCTGGACCAGATCACAAACATGCAGCTCAGAAGCCTGAGACATTAGAGTTTTAATAGGAGGTAAAGTAAATTGGCTACTACAAAGTATTACGGAACAGGAAGAAGAAAATCATCTGTTGCTAGAGTATATTTAGTACCTGGAACAGGAAAGATTACAATCAATAAAAGAGATATCGATGAGTACCTTGGTCTTGAGACATTAAAGGTAGTTGTTCGCCAGCCATTAGTTGCAACTGAGACAGTTGACAAGTTCGACGTTTTAGTTAACGTTCGTGGTGGTGGATACACAGGACAGGCCGGAGCAATCCGTCACGGAATCGCTCGTGCACTCCTTCAGGTAGATTCAGAGTACAGACCAGTTCTTAAGTCTGCTGGATTCTTAACACGTGATCCACGTATGAAAGAGCGTAAGAAATACGGTCTCAAAGCAGCTCGTAGAGCTCCTCAGTTCTCAAAGAGATAGTTCAAACGAATATCAGAAGAACATCAAAACCCTTGGAAATCCAGTATTTTCAAGGGTTTTCTTTATGTCTGAATGTTTGCAAAAAGTCGTGAAAATCGGTCGATTTTTCACGGTAGCACACATGTAGCAGTAGAGGAATAAAAGATTTACATTTAATAGAATTAAAATCGAATGTAAGTTTTTAATAAATATAGAACTTGTGTTCGATAACGTTGCGTGGTATAATAATAAAATAGTTAGAGGTTTGAGAAAACGAATAGTTGATATTGCTCGACTTACCGAATATAATTGATGGGGCGAAGAAGGTAGTATAATGAGATACATGGCGGCAAGCAACAGGAAAATGGAATATTTCACAAAGAAGGGTTCAAATTCTTTGTTCACAGAATATAATAGATGTTGTATTTAAACTTTGGCAATTCCAGATAAAAAACCAGTAGACAATAGTAAAAAAGGAAATAAATAAAATGAAAAATAATAAATTAGTTGCAATAGATTTATTTTGTGGTTGTGGTGGATTTTCATATGGTTTTCAACAAGCTGGATTCGATATGGCATTGGGAATTGATATGTGGAAAGATGCAACAGTTACATATAAGCATAATTTTCCAAATGCATGTGTAATAAATGAGGATATTACAAGTATTTCATCAGATGATATATTGTCAAAACTTAATATGAGTGCAGATGATATAGATGTAATTATTGGAGGACCACCATGTCAAGGCTTTTCTGTTTCTGGAAAACGTATGATAGATGATCCGAGAAATAAATTATATAAATCTTTTGTGGGATTAGTGGATGAAATTAGACCTAAAGTGTTTGTTATGGAAAATGTACCGGGGTTAATAAGGCTATTCGGAGGAAAAGTGAAAGAACAGGTTTTATATGATTTTTCTTCATTAGGATATAGAGTTAAAGTACAGCAATTATCATCAGATGATTATGGAGTTCCACAACAAAGAAAGAGAGTGTTTTTTGTAGGAGTAAATGAGAAAAAAATACCCTCAAATGTAAAGTTTGAATTTCCTAAAGCAGAATATGGTGACGGAAAAAAACCATATATTACGTGTAAAGAAGCTATTTCTGATTTAGATTTTGTTCCAGATGATGTATCATTAGGTGAGAATATAGCATATAAAATTCCAGTACTATCAGAATATCAGAATTTAATGAGGAAAGATAGCGATAGTATAAAAAATCATTCAATAACTATACACAAAGAGCAGACAAAAAAAATAATTGCTATGGTTCCAGATGGAGGAAATTATAAAGATTTACCAATAGAGTTACAGAATACAAGAAAAGTTCATATAGCATGGACAAGAATGAATAGTGAGAAGCCTTGTTTTACAATTGACACAGGTCATAATCATCATTTTCATTATAAGGAAAATAGAGTTCCGACTGTAAGGGAATCGGCAAGAATTCAGTCTTTTCCAGATAGATTTGAGTTTATTGGTATAAAAACTAGCCAATTAAAGCAGGTGGGGAATGCGGTTCCTCCATTGATGGCTAAAGCAATTGCAGAAGAAGTTATTAAAGTGATAGGAGATGCTAAGTAATGTATGATCATAGAAAACAATTAAAATGTGCGATTATCAGAGCTCGTGCAATCTCTGATGTAGATAATTTGTTGCCAAAATATGCAACGGTAATTGATAATTTGTGCCCTTGCACCAAAGCGGAATTTGAAAAAGGCTTTAATGATGCATTTAGAGAATATGCAATTAGCAAGGCAAGAAATAAATCTAATGAAAGTGCGATAAAAAAGACACTTGATAATCACAGAACGGAAGTAAGCGGATCATTGTTTGGAATGCATTATGAAGTTGATGGAATAGTGTATTCATCTGAACGCAATAAAAAATTTCTAGAAGATAATGATCAGCCTGCTTTTTTTAAGGATTGGTTATTAAAAATGCAATTCCCAAATGGAATGCAAAAATCACAAACCTACTTAAAGATGGTTGAAGAAAAATTATGTTGTCATCCTTATTCAATATTGTTACGTATATTAGAATATGCAAGAAGAAGCGATGTTGTATTATTAAAACAGGAATTAGGGTATTATATTTTCAATTCGGAAGACGTACTTAAGGGTAATGCTACTGCAAATGAAGTTTTTGATCAGATAATGAATGATAAAAGAGGTGGAATTCCACCGAGAAAAATTATTATTCCAGATGGAGAGTCTACATCATATGATCAGCATGTTGGCGATCAACTGAAATATTTACAGCTTGCAAACCTTATTTACATTGATGGACAAGAAGTTAAGATTAATCTGCATGAGATGAAGTCAATAAATAGATTTATTGAATTGATAGATAAACCATTAGGGTTTAACGTTTATAAATATGATTTATCTAATGTAGAAAATCGTAAGAGATTTGAAACGGATTGGGCAATATATTATGGTCAATTAAGTAAATATGCGGGTGATTTAACTACTCCAGTCGAATCATTATTACTTCCAGCTGATGAAGAACCAAAGAAACCTAAACGTAAAAATAATAAGATTGAATTAGGTGATGAAGGGGAAGAATTTGTACTTAATTTTGAAAAAGACAGAGTCTCTAAATTTAATGTTCATTTGGTTAATAAAGTTCTTGGGTTAGGGAAGACAAAGGGGTTAGGATATGATATACAATCCGTAATAGCTGAAGCAGGTGAATATTCAGAGTTTGTTAAGTACATTGAAGTTAAATCTACAAAGAGAGTAACTGCTCCAGATTTGAAAGATGGAGTTTGGACAGATACGATTAATATAACAAGAAATGAATGGATTGCAGCAATGCAGCATAAAGAATTTTATTCTATATATAGGATATATTTTATTCGTGGTGGAGTTGTTATGTATGTTATAAACAATCCATATCAAAAGAAAATGGATAATATTATAGATGTTGTTCCATTAACCTATAGGGTTGATTTTCAGAATGACTCTATAGATGAAAGCTACAAAGAGGTAAATAGTAATGTTTAAAGTTGTATCTTTGTTTTCTGGTTGCGGAGGAGCAGATCAGGGAATAATTGGTGATTTTGTTTTTAATAAGAAAAAATATGAAAGACTTCCATTTGAATTAGTATATGCTACCGATATTGATCAAAAGGCATTAAATTCTCATATGAAGAATTTTAGATGTGAAAATGTTGTATGTAAAGATATATGTGAAACTAAATCTAGTGAAATACCAGAATGTGATATTATAGTTGGTGGATTTCCTTGTCAGTCGTTTAGTACGGTTAATCCTACAAAAGATCCATTTGATGATAGGGCAAATTTGTACAAACAAATGGTGCGTATTGTAAGGGATAAACAGCCTAAGATTTTTATAGCTGAAAATGTAAAGGGAATGATGACTTTACATAAGGGGCAAATATTTAATAGAATAATAAAAGCATTTGAGAAAGTGGGGTATACATCATATGTTAAATTATTTAATGCAGCTGATTATGGTGTTCCTCAAAGAAGGGAGAGAGTAATTATCGTTGGGATTAGAAATGATCTGAATGATGTAATGGAATATGAGTTTCCAAAAGAAACCAATAAAAATAATTGGGTGCCTTTGTCTGTAGCGGTTCCAAAGCTTGCAATTGAGCAAGAAAAGTATTATTTTTCAGAGAGAGCAGTTCAAGGAATGAAGAATGCCAAGAATAATATGAAGCGAGGTTTATATCAGGATTTAAATAAGCCTTGTTTAACTGTTACGAGTCATCTTGCAAAAGTAAGTTTAAATTCAAGGGATCCAGTTCTTTTGGTGAATCCAGAAAAGGAGTTATATCGAAGATTTACACCATTAGAAGCAGCAAGAATACAATCATTTCCAGATGAGTTTATTTTTGCAGGAAGTGAAACAGATGCGTATAGACAAATTGGAAATGCAATTCCACCTGTAATGTTTTGGCATATTTCTAATTCGGTTAAAGATTATTTGGAGATGGTTGATATCGTGGGGCGTAAAAAAGCAATTTAATTTGTTTGAGTATTAAGTATGTTTTGATATATATAATTGTCAATGAATTTAAATAATAGAAATTGCAGGAGAGAAGGGAATAAATGAAATTTACGATTGGAACAGCTTCAAGTAGTATGAATTTTGAAGAAGATTTAAAATTAATAAAGAGTTCTTTGTTGTACGCAGATACAATAGAGTTAATTGGAATGGCGGAATATGCTATATATAAATATTTGCCAAAATGTTTTGATAAATCGTCCGATATTGAAGGTATGCTAAAGAGTTTTATTCCATTTTTAGAGTCATTTGATAATGAGGAAACACGAACTTTAGTTAATGATTTAAATAATGTAAATAAGTCACTAATGCCATATATGCCTTTATTAAAAAAGAAGAAAAATAGAAATAAGCAGGAAATATTAGCACAAATTCAGTTCCAAAAAGTGGAAAAGCAACTTTCTGAAATGTTAATGTATGCTAGAAAACAATTGATGGGAAGTAATGGTGTAAAAGAATTACAGAGCATGATTGATAAAGATTTAGTATCAGTATATGATTATTCTTATAATGAATTTGGCATAGATGAATTAACAGGTGGATACTTTGCAAATTTATTAGGAACAATAAAGCATGGTGGTTCGTTTCCTTTGTTTGATAGTATAAGTTCAGGTGTTGTTAGTTCTGTAATAGATACTAATATTATTGATTTTAGTAAAACAGATAAAGAAGTTATAAGACATGCAGGTATTGTAAATAATATTTTATCAACGTTACCTACCTTGGAAAATGCTTCTGTAGATGAAATTTTAGATTTCAAAAAATCATTAAAAGTTCCTCTGGATAATTTCAGAACAGCTATATATGACTTTGCTGAGCAAATAACTGTCATGCCTTGGGATGCGGATTTTCAATATGAATGTATTAAACTGTATGATACGGAAGTTATGCCTAAGGTGAATGAAATAAATGCTCTTTCAAGTGAAACAAGTGTATTAAAGAATTTCGGTTCAAAAGTTTTAAGAGATGAAGTTGAGAGAAGAAAAATGGGATATGTAGGGGCAGGATTGATTGCAACAATTACAACTGGAAGTAATATAACAGATGCGTTGGGAATATTAGAAAACCTTATACGTATGGGAGCAAAAGTGGGTTTGACAGCAGCAGGTGTTACAGCATTTTTGAAAACAGCTGATGTTATGAATCAGGCGTATGAAGAGGTGAAAAATAAAAAAAATGAAATGCAAGGAAATGTAATGTATTACTATTATAAAGCGTTAAAGAAATTTTAGTTGGGGGTTAAATTGTATTAATCAAAGCCACATTATGGACTCCAATCCTCATCCATAGCATCAGCCCAAGCATGCAACACGCAATCAAGAGCAAGTGCAGCCTACATAAAAGGATTATCAATTGCAAGGTTATCAATAAGTCTTTGAGAGTTAGGTGTTGTATTGAAATTCTTTTCAGCTTCAACGCAGAATAAGAATAGAAGTATATTATCAGTAAAAGCAATATCAATTCCGTTCTAGTAGTGGTCATAGTAAGCAAAATGTATTTTCATGGTAGTAGTTCGTTCTTTACTAAAGTGGTGTAATAATAGTTATCAAGTATAAAAGATAATTCATTTAAATATTAATCAAAACAGAGGGAGTGATTATATGACAACTGTAAGCACCAAAAGTGGTAGAATTATAAAAGTTGTATCCAGAGAAGAAGAGAAGAGTACATTGACAGAATCGGATAATGAAATGGACGAAAGGGCAGTTGAAGCTGTTAAGGCAGCAATAAATAAAGCGAAAATATGTAAAAACCTATAGCCGGTTATGATAATGAAAAGAAACAGGCTTATGTAGAGTGTGCAAATGGAGAAAGAAAATATATAAATATAGAAAACCTTTCATTCCTGTATTAGCGGGTCCAAATGGCTTGTAAAAATACACATATTGTGATAACGTAAGGGCGTATGAATGTCAGCGATTTTTGAAGACAGGCATTACAAATAATGAATAAGAGGCAGCAAAATGGATTTTGAAAGCAGAAGACAAAGAATTTTAGACAAGATGGAGGACAATTCTATAGCAATATTGTACTCAGGCATCGAGCACCATGTGAGTGCAGATGAGTATGATTTATTTACAGCACAGGCTAACCGCAATTTCTTCTATCTGACCGGACTTAGACGTGACAATATGGTCCTTGTCCTGGATAAATGTGTAGAGCCTGCTAAGACAATGATCTTCATAGAGGAGGCAGACCCTACGATGGAGCGCTGGTACGGCAGGAAAGTGACTATGGAGGAAGCCGAGGAAATATCAGGAATTGACGAAGTAGAATATATTTATGAGCTTGAGAGCACACTGGACAGGATAATGACGCGCGAGGATGTATACACAGCATATTTCGACACGTATCGTCATCAGAAAGTGGATTTGCCGGATTACAATGTGGTAAAAGCCAATGAATTTAAGACAGATTATCCGGGAGTTGCTGTGAAGAATCTTTTCCCACTTGTGGCAGAGGAGCGTATGCAGAAGGATGAGGATGAGATTGAGCTGACCAAAAAGGCAATCGCTCTCACAAAGGACGGACTCTGCAATGTGATGGCTAATTTAAAGCCGGGCATGAAAGAATATCAGGCACAGGCTGACTTTGAATATATCATAAGACGCGGTGGGGCAGAGTGGACAGCTTTCCCTACAATTGCCGGAAGCGGAATGAATGGAACAATGCTTCACTATGACACAAATTGTGAGACGATGGAGGATGGAACACTGGTTCTTCTTGACCTTGGAGCCAGAATCGATGGCTACAATTCGGATATTACGAGAACATATCCGGTAAATGGCAGGTTTACCGAGCGCCAGAAACAGGTATATGATATCGTGCTTGCCGCAAACCGAAAGATTGTCGAGGTTGCAAAGCCGGGAATGACTACAAAGGAATTAAACGAAGTATGTAAGGATGTGCTTGCAGACGGGCTTATGAAGCTTGGACTTATAAAGAATTCTGTAGAGATTTCTAAGTATTACATGCATGGCGTGTCACACCATCTGGGAATTGATGTGCATGACGTGACAGTTGACTCAAACAGCAGGCTTCGTCCGGGAGCAATCATAAGTGATGAGCCGGGACTGTATATAGATGAATGGGAAATCGGTATCAGGATTGAGGATGATGTTCTTATCACCGAGGATGGTGCAATGTGTCTATCGGAGGATATTATCAGAACCACTGAGGATATAGAGGCTTACATGGCTGAACACAAAAAGAATTAACCGTGGTAAATGATAAATTTTACGGTTTATAATATTTTTATGTGACATAATCTGATTTATGTATTATAGTAGTGCTAGTACATCGAATAATAAGTTTCTGATGCATTGTTATTTCTTATTCGGTGTACTATAGTACAGCAGTTATTTTTTATTGCTGTATGGGTGCAACGAAAATAATTCGTTCGACAGATGAAAGGAGAACAACTATGGTAAAGAAGATTAATAGCAGTGAATTTGAACAGGTTAAAAATAATAAGGCTATCATCGTTGATTTTTCGGCAGAGTGGTGCGGTCCATGCAAGATGCTTGCGCCGGTAATGGAGCAGCTTTCTGATGAAATCACAGATGTGGAGTTTTACAATATTGATGTGGACGAGAATCCTGATCTGGCAAGAGAGTATCGTATAATGAATATTCCGGCAGTTATTGCAATCAAGGGCGGTCAGGTTGCCGGTCAGCAGATTGGTCTTGTGTCTAAGGATGATATGAAGGGCTTTATAGACGGAGTTTTCTAGGACAAAGCGTTTTATGAAGCTTTCTAAGAAGCGAGAAGACATCTGCAATGAGCTTTTGTGTGAATATGCAAGGTGTGATGCTTAACAGTTATTATGGATAGTGTAAACCGGGCAGGCTATTATGCCCGGTTTTACATTTTTTACATTTAAATTAGTTCTCTCGGAAGATTTTTCCAAAGATGAATCTGACAAGTGGTCCGGCAACAAAGAGCTGCCAGAAGAAGGCCATTGGAAAGTTTCTTACGACGAGCTCACAGAATGTCGCAAATATCTGTGAATTAAAACCACCATTGAAAAGGATGGTAGCGATAAAGCTCATCATAGGGCACATGAACCAGATTGAGAAGACAGAAATTGCAAGGATTATAGCAATAGGTCTGTCCTTTCCCGGTGTGACGATTTTGAAGGCACATTTTTTGGCAAGTGGTCCGGCAATGAACGTATCAAGGATAAAACCGGCAACAATCATGATAGGAAATTCGCCTAATGCAGCCTTAAAAACAAAGTTCTTCATACCGCCTGTTTCAAGGGCAATATTGTAGCATATCATGGCATAAACCATGACAAGCACCATCATGATGGTAAAAACTGTTTCCTGTAATCTGTTTTTTGGCATTTTTCTTAAATCCTCCTGTTATGTAAATAAATATAGCTGTAACGAGTCGTTACAATAGGCTCTTGATAGCTGCGATAGAAAAAGGCATGAAGTGTATACAAGCCTTCATGCACATAAAAGCGCAAAAAAAATAGACAGAGGGAAACTTTCGTCTCGCTCTGTCTAAGCTGCAACTACCATTAATTGTCAATAGATTATCACAGATAGAATACAAAAATCAATAGGAAGTTGGTACTATAGAAAATATGATAATAAAAGATATCGAATTTAAATTAAAAGACGGCAGAACTGCCATTTTGCGAAGTGCAAATGAAAAGGATGCCAAAGCTCTTATAGAGTACATGAAAAAGTCAACCGGTGAAACGGATTTCTTACTGAGGACACCGGAAGAATGTGAGAATAAGACCATTGAGCAGGAGATTGATTTCATAAATAGCTGCAATTTGTCGGATACACATACGCTGCTGGTATGTGAGGCAGATGGAAAAATTGCCGGGAATTGCATGGTCTGGTGGAATAAACGCGCGAAAACCGGACACAGAGCAAATGTGGCAATCGGTTTACTGAGCGAATTCTGGAATCAGGGGATCGGAACGAGAATGTTCCGGGAAATGATAAAAATAGCAGAAAGCAATACGAATATATTGCAGATGGAATTGGATTTTATTGAGGGCAATAGCAGGGCGAGAGCACTTTATGAGAAGATGGGCTTTAGGATAACTGGCATCAAATTTAATTCTATCAGACAAAATGACGGAACCTTGTGCAATGAGTATTCAATGATAAGGAAAATTAGTAGATAAGCAAACTTTTTATAAAAAGCCACAATATGTATTTTAGTGAGTACCAGAGAGTTTATACCTTGTAAACGTTTACTATTATGTTATACTGTAATCGTTGCCGGGCATACTGATGTATGAACGGTAAACGGAAAAAGTAATTAGAACAGCAGGAGAAGGATTTTATGCTGTATCATAAATAAAAATGAGGTGAAAATCGTGCTTAAAGCAGAAAACTTAACTTTAAACGTAGATGATGAGGGTGGAAAGAAATGCCTTCTGAACAATATATCATTTCAGGTAGATGACGGAGAAATGCTTGTCATCACCGGACCAAACGGAGGTGGAAAATCCACTCTGGCAAAGACCTTGATAGGTATCCAGACACCGGACAGCGGAAAGATCATACTTGACGGACAGGATATCACAGAGCTCGACATCAATCACAGGGCAAATGCGGGAATAGGCTTTGCATTCCAGCAGCCACCGAGATTTAAGGGAATGACAGTCATGAAGCTGCTCAAGCTCGCCGCAAAGGATGAGCTTTCAGACAAGGAGTGCTGCGATCTTCTCACCGCGGTAGGACTCTGTGCAAAAGATTACATTTACCGCCAGATTGACGGTACACTCTCAGGTGGAGAGATGAAGAGAATTGAGATTGCATCAGTGCTTGCCAAGGAGCATTCGCTTTGCATATTTGATGAGCCGGAGGCAGGAATAGATCTGTGGAGCTTTTCAATGCTCATACAGAAATTCGAGGAAATCCATACTGAGAAAAAGCAGAGCCTCATAGTGATTTCACATCAGGAGAAAATCATTAATATGGCAGACCGCATCATGATAATTGATGGCGGAGAAATCAAGAAAATCGGCACAAAGGACGAGGTGCTGCCTTATCTCAATGGTGTACAGAAATGTCACAAATGCGTAGAGAGACTGGAGGGAAGAGCATAATATGGTAAAGCTTGACAACGTAACAGAGGGCGTATTGGACGTCATAAACGATAATAAATTCAGTCAGACCGGTGCCTTTAACCTGCGTGAAAATGGCACATCAATCTGCCACGGAGACAGCGAGCACATCAAGATTAAGAAAAAGACAGACAAGCCGGGCATTGATATTTATATTGATGGAAAAACGGACGGAGAGGCTGTCTATATCCCGGTAGTGCTCAGCAAATCAGGCATGACAGACCTTGTATACAACGATTTCTATGTGGAGGATGGCGCAGATGTAAGGATTGTGGCAGGTTGCGGAATCCACAACAGCGGCTGCAACGAGAGCAGACACGACGGCATCCATACCTTCCATGTAGGCAAAAATGCAAATGTCCGATATGAGGAAAAGCACTACGGCGAGGGAAACGGAACAGGTGCGAGAGTGCTTAACCCTGTAACAAATATATTTGTGGGTGAGAATTCTGTCTTCACACTCGATACAGCACAGATAAAGGGTGTTGATTCTACAGTCCGTGAGACAAATGTAGAGCTTGGAAAGGATGCAAAGCTCTATGTCACAGAGCGTCTCATGACAGATGGAGAGCAGAAGGCAGAGTCGAATATCGAGGTGCAGTTAAACGGAGAGGACAGCTCTGCGCAGATTGTTTCCAGATCCGTAGGAAAAGGAAATTCAGTCCAGACCTTCCATCCGAATGCCATCGGCAACAGCAAATGCCAGGCTCATATCCAGTGTGATTCTATCATCATGGATCATGCAGAGGTCGGTTCAATCCCGGAAATCAGGGCAAAAAATATCGATGCAGCTATCATCCATGAGGCAGCAATCGGCAGGATAAACGACGAGCAGCTTCTCAAGCTCCGTACACTCGGGCTTACAGAGGAAGAGGCAGAGGAAGTTATCATACAGAATTTCTTAAACTAAATCAGGCGTAAATAGAAACCCCGGAGCGTGATATTGATATGCTATCAAAGCATACAATACGCTCCGGGGTTTATTGTATAACGGCAACCGGTTACTACAAAAATGGGAGACCGATATGCAAAATCCATTTACACTTACATTTGGGAGAAGTATACTAGAGTCTGTTGAGAGTCTGGTACTGATTAAAAAAAGGAGTCAAAATGAAAGCGTATTATCATCTACCGGGATTATTTGAATTTTATGAATTATACAAAGAATTTCTCCCACTGTACCGCAAGCATAGGGAATATTTCTATGACTGGTGCGACATAGGCTCAATATACGGAGCACCGGCAGACTGCATATGGGGCGGAGGCCGCGTCGGCTTTGGTGAGCACGATCCGAAGGAAGTGCTTAAGCTGATGCAGGAATATGGGATATCCGCGAGACTTACCTTTAGCAATTCATTGGTTACGGAAGAATATCTTTCAGATAGAAGATGTAATGAGTTGTGTGGGATATTCAGTAACAATAGTAGTAAGAATACAAAATACCATATAGATAGTGATGACAGATGCAATGATGAATATAGCATAAGTAATGGCAGGGGAAAAAGCCAAAACGGCATAATCATCTACTCAGATATTCTGCTTGATTACATAAAAGAAAACTATCCTGACTTTTATTTTGTGTCCTCAACCACAAAGGTTCTTACGGATTTTTGTGAACTTGAAAATGAGCTAAACAGAGAGGTTTTCCGCTATGTGGTACCGGATTTCAGGTTGAACAAATCATTTGATAAACTGAAAGCATTATCACAGCATCAAAAGGAAAAAGTAGAATTTTTGTGCAATGAGTGCTGCTGGTTTGGATGCACGGACAGGAAGAAATGCTACGAGACGGTTAGCCGCAAAAATCTGGGCGAGGATTGCCCGGAGCATTCCTGCATTGCACCTGATGCTGGGCAGGGATATCTCTTTTCAAAGGCAATGGAAAATCCCGGCTTTATCGGAATAGATGATATAAAAAACACTTATCTGCCGATGGGCTTTAGCAATTTTAAAATAGAGGGAAGAGGGCTTGGAAGTGCCATGATACTTGAATTTCTGCTTTATTATATGACGAAGCCACAGTATCAGATACATGTCAGAGAGCACATTTATCTCGATAATATGCTGGATTTATTTTGAAATGTAATCAGATATAACATTGAATTGATTTATTGTAGATCACATATAAAGTACAACAGGAAGGATGATTCTCAAAATGAATATTAGAAGAGCACAGGAAAAAGACATACCAAGACTTATTGAATTATTAGAGCAGGTGCTTTTGATCCATGCCGATATCAGACCGGATATTTTTATTCCGGGGACGACAAAATATACAAATGAAGAGCTTGTAAAAATGATAAAGGATGATACAAATCCGATATATGTTGCGGCAGGTGATGATGATATCTGCATGGGATATGCATTCTGCCAGATAAGACAGCAGCCGTTTTCCAACAATATGGTACCGTTTACATCGCTTTTCATAGATGATCTGTGTGTAGATGCAAAGACCAGAGGAGCGCATATCGGAGAGCAGCTTTTTGAATATGTAAAGAATGAGGCAAAGCATCTCGGATGCTACGAGGTCACGCTCAATGTATGGAGCGGAAACACATCTGCTGAGAAATTTTATGAGAAGATGGGGCTTAAGACAAAGGAACGCCAGATGGAGTATATTTTATAGGAGAAAGGCGGAACAATGCCAGACATTATCATAGTAGAGGATAACAAGGAAATAGGCACATTGCTATGTGATTTCTTAAGAAGAGAAAACTACACAGTAAGCCTTGCAGATACAGGGGAAAAGGCGTTATCGATATTTGAGCAGTACGGAGCAAAGCTTTTGGTGCTTGATATCGGTTTGCCCGGACTTGATGGGTTTTCGGTCTGCTCGAGGATACGAGAGACCTCTAACACACACATACTTATCGCAAGTGCCAAAACCGATAAGGAAAGCACGCTTAAAGGCTTGCAGATTGGAGCGGACGATTACATCAGCAAACCGTTTGATGTGGATATATTGATCGCAAAGATAAACGGTATATTCAAACGCAAATATGCCCGCGAGGAGATCATATGCAATAACCTCAAATTAAATACGGTAACGCAGACACTGACCGTTGAAGGGAAAGCGGTAAGCGTCACGGAAAAGGAATTTCAGTTACTGAGGCTTCTGGTGGAGAATAAGGGCATTACCCTTAAAAAAGATTATCTGTTTAACAGTGTATGGGGGAGCGACAGCGAGTCCGAGCCGCAGACTTTGACAGTACATATAAAGTGGCTGCGCGAGAAAACGGAAAAAGAACCAAAGAAACCGGAGCACATCATAACAGTGTGGGGAACAGGATACAGATATGAATAAATACAGAAAATTTGTCGGGATATTCCTTGGCATAGAGCTGATACTAATCGCAATATCAAATGTGCTCTTTTTTATTATGGCACATATCAATGAGCCGGAAATAAGGAGAACTCAGGAAACAACAGGCACAATATACAAAGTAATCTATACACAGACAGACCACAAAACATTGATCCTTATGAATGTTGGTATGGGAATCATGTTTTTACTGTCTGTTTTTTTAGTGATGTACATAGGAAAAAAGATATTAAAGCCTTTTCATAGGATGATGTCACTTACGGAGGAGCTGGCAAAGGGAAATCTATCTGTCCCTATCAAGGCAGAAAAGAGCAAATTCTTTGGCAGATTTTTGTGGGGAATGGATATGCTGCGCGATAATTTAGAAAGCAGCAGGGAAAAGGAGCTTGAGCTTCAAAAAGAAAAAAAGACGCTCATACTTTCATTGGCACATGACCTTAAAACTCCGCTTTCAGCGATTCGGTTGTACAACAAAGCATTATCTGAAAATCTCTATGATACACCGGAAAAAAGAGCACAGGTATATGCAGGAATTGACAAAAACGTAACAGAGATGGAGGGATATGTAACCGAGATTATGGCTGCATCGAGGGAGGAATTTTTAAACCTTACGGTAGAAATGGGCGAGGTCTATCTGTCATCTGTGATGGAATATATAAATGCATATTATACGGACAAACTTTCAAATCTGCATACTGCATTTGAGGTTGAAAGCTACTTGGACTGTCTGCTGTGTGGAGACAGCAACAGGCTAATCGAGGTGTTGCAGAATATTATGGAAAATGCCTTAAAATACGGTGACGGAAAATGTATCACGATTTCATTTTCCACGGAGGAGGACTGCTGTCTTATCACGGTAAAAAATACTGGCTGCACATTAAAGGAAGATGAACTTCCTCATCTTTTTGACTCATTTTACCGCGGAAGCAATGTGGGAAGTGCGAAAGGCTCAGGGCTTGGACTTTACATATGCAGACAGCTTATGCACATGATGGACGGAGAGCTATTTGCAGAAATAAAGGAGAATGAATTTTTTGTTACAGTAGTAATCCATAAAGTATAAAATGCATTTAAGGATTATTTAATAATTTCCCATGTAATATGAATACAACGTAACAATACATATTACAGAGAGGAGAAAATATGTTTTTTCGAATATTGAAAAAAGATCTGAAAAGAAAAAAGACAATGAACATAATCCTGTTTGCCTTTATACTTCTGGCAACGATGTTTGTGTCGAGTGGTCTTAGCAATGTGGCAGCAGTCATGAACGGCACCGATTATTTTCTAAAAAAAGCAGGCGTCGGGGATTATGTTGTTATCATGATGGGAACGGACACGGATGATCCGATAAGGGATATTTTAAAGAAGCAGGAGGATGTAAAGGAGTACAGGAAAGAAAACGTAGTGTTCGGAAATAAATCGGATCTGACTGACACGAAGGGAAAAGCACTGGAAGCAAGAAATGCGACTGTGTATCAGGCTATAGAGGACAGTAAGCTCAAATTCTTCGACAGCAAAAATGAAAAGATAAAATCAATCGAGCCGGGACACGCATATGCGACAGGAGATTTCCTGCAAAAAAATGATCTACAGCCCGGGGACAAGATTATGATCACATATGGCAATGTAAAGCTGTCCGTAATACTTGATGGGGAGGCAAAGGATGCACTGCTTGGTTCAAGTATGATGGGGAATAACCGGTTTTTACTCAGTAAGCAGGACGAAGGAAAGCTGGCAGAGGATACGGCAGAAGGTGTACAGCAGGGAAAAATATATTATATAGATCTGAAAAGTGGTGCGGATGAATCAAAACTTGCATCGGTGATATCGGGAGAAGAGGGCGTGACATTTTCCGGTACTCATTCCATGATAAAAATGTGCTATCTGATTGATATGATAGTCGCATTTCTGATGCTGGTCTTAAGCGTATGCATGATGCTCGTTTCGTTTATCGTGCTTAAATTTTCCATCACTTTTACGATATCAGGGGAGTTCCGTGAGATCGGAGTGCTAAAAGCGATAGGAATAAAAAGCACAAATATACGAGGGCTTTATATGGCAAAATATCTGCTTCTTGCGGTAGTAGGAGCCATGGGCGGATTTATATGCAGTATACCGTTTTCAAATATGATGCTTGAGTCGGTAAGCCGTAATATGGTGCTTGGAGGTGGGAACAGCTATTATGCTTTGGAGTTTGCAGGCGCATTTATCGTTGTGGCAGCGATACTGCTTTTTGCATTCAGATGTACAAAGCTTGTTAAAAAATTATCACCTATCGATGCTATACGATCAGGACAGACCGGGGAGCGTTATAACAGAAAATCACCACTTCGTCTGGGAAAAAGCCGTGGCAGCACAAGCAGATTTTTGGCCATAAATGATGTACTTAGCGCGCCAAGACGCTATGCAACGATAATCATAACGTTTTTTATATGCACAGTACTGGTGCTTTTACTTGTAAACACAACGTCTACGATGAGAAGCGACACACTTGTCACGACATTAGCTTCGCGCAGCGACCTTTATTATACGGATCTGACTGAGATGATGGGCAGTATGACAGCTGATGGACGAGAGCGTGTGGAAAACTATCTGAGGGACACGGAAAAACTTCTGGCAGAAAATGATATGCCTGCAAAGGTAATCTCAGAAGTGCAGTATAAATATGCTGTGAGTACCGGTGGAAAGGATTATTCGATCGTATGCTTACAGGGCATCCATACAAAAGCCTCGGATTATGAGTATACCGAAGGGCTTGTTCCGCAAAATGCAAATGAGATTGCGATAACACCGACGATTGCTAAAATGACCGGGGCAAAGATCGGAGATACGGTAACGATAGATTACGGAACCGAAAAGAGGAAATGTATCGTTGTGGCATATTTCCAGAGCATGAACCAGCTTGGTGCGGTAATAAGGCTTCATGAGGACGCACCTACTGACTTTGCTCATATTTCAAGTATGGCAGCATATCAGATTAATTTTACCGATGATCCGGCTGCGTCTGAAATTGAAAATCGAAAAGAAAAGATAAAGAAGTTGTTTGACAATGAGGATGTGATGAATGCTGCAGAATACTGTGACGATAGCATGAATTGCGCATCCGCAATGGAGGCTGTGCAGTATCTGTTCCTCGGTATCACTCTGATAGTGGTAGTTCTTATCTGTGTTCTGATGGAAAGATCGTTTATCAGCGATGAAAAGAGCCAGATCGCGATACTAAAAGCGACAGGCTTTTCAGACCAACGGATAATCAGGTGGCACACCGCGCGATTCGGGTTTGTCACGCTTATAGCGGTTCTGCTTGCAGCGATATGCTCAGTTCCGGTAACACATCTGGTTGATGGTCCAATCTATAGTATGCTTGGAGTCTCGAAATTATCATATGTAATAGATCCATGGAAAATATTCCTGATCTATCCGGGTATCGTCTTTTTGATGACGCTTGCGGCATCGGGACTTACGGCACTTCATATCAGAGGAATAAAGAGCAGCGATATATCGAATATTGAGTAACTTGCGAAAGATATATGAAAAGTGTTTTAGAAATTTCAGAAATAAATATTAGTCATTATTGGGCATGAATGTGAAAAAGGAGAAAGAAAGCATGGCAGCATTACTTAGTGCAAAGGATCTTTGCAAAACTTATGTGATAGATAAAAGACAGAATAATGTCCTTAAAAATGTAAATTTAGAGGTAAACGAGGGCGAGATGATCGCCATTATGGGACCGTCAGGATCAGGCAAATCAACACTTTTGTATGCGATATCCGGTATGGATCGTGTGACGAGTGGACAGGTCATTTTTGATGGAAAAGATATAACCGAACTTAGAGAAAAAGAGCTTGCAAAACTGCGTCTTGATGAGATGGGATTTATCTTCCAGCAGATGTATATGATGAAAAATCTAACGATACTGGACAACATCATACTTCCTGCGGCAGAGAGTAAAAAGACAAAGGAGAGCAACAAGGAAAAGCAGATGCGTGGAGAGGCACTTATGCGAAAACTCGGCATCATAGAGGTGGCGGACAACGATATAAACGAGGTTTCCGGCGGACAGCTCCAGCGCGCCTGCATCTGCCGCAGTATGATGAACTCTCCGAAACTTCTCTTTGCGGATGAACCGACCGGAGCATTAAACCGCACTTCCTCAAATGAAGTTATGGATGAACTTGTAAAACTTAATAAAGAGGGAACAACGATCGTTATGGTGACACATGACGCAAAGGTGGCATCGCGGTGCAGCAGGGTACTTTTTATTGTTGATGGAAATATAAAAGGCGAGTACACGGAGCTTTCAAATGAGGCAGATCCAAACCGACGGGAGAGAGGATTGAATAACTGGCTGATGGATCAGGGCTGGTAGGACGCATGATAAAGAGGATGAAATTATAAGACTTATCGTACAAATAGTAAAACACAGACTAATCTAAAATCAGACTTTAGATTAGTTGGTGTTTATGATTGATTACACATCTAATAACAACTATAATAATGTTATCAATCGAATTTATATAATGCGAGGTGATTTTATGTTATTAATGTGCAAAAACACACCGGTTTACGATATAGATAATGAAAAAATACTAAATACAAATCTGCTGCCCGGGCTTATGAAGCAAAAAGGTGCAAACAATCATACTTTTACAAAATGGATGAAGTACCGCTATTCATCCGGCACAAACACGATGGCCCGAAAATTAAAGGGAATCACATTCGGACAGGGAGCTCGCATGCGCATTAACCGCGAAACCAGAGCTTTGAGCTTCAGCGATTGTTATTGGATAAAAGCCACGGATGATCCTATACGCTTTGAGGAGATAAGTCCCTATTACAAGCCTTTCTGGGACGGAAATGAAGCATTTGCAGGACAGGCTGCTCCGACACTTTATGTGGGAGGTGCGCTGTCAAAGGAGTGGAAACAGGATGGAAAACTTTACAAGTATGGCGATATTTCTGTGGAACTGCAATGTATTGAGCTTTGCAGGAAATGTGGTATTTCCGTAGAAAACGCAGATGAGACAGACGGCGGAATCGCAATTTATAATATCACTTCGCCAATGCTGATGCTTGAGCAGGCTGATCAGTCAGGAAGACTTGATCCAGATGATTTTGATGAGCAGACGATAATTGAGTTGTTTGGAAAAGCCGGAGCACAGATGCTCATCATAGATGCGGTAATCGGAAATGGCGACAGGCATGCCGGTAATTTCGGATGGCTTAGAAATACGGATACAGGAGAGTATGTGAGTATGGCTCCGTTATATGATTTCGATCATGCACTGGACAGCACATTAGAGTCAGACCGACTTTTGACGGATGCGGTTAAGTTCTGTATGCCGTATAAGGATGAGGTCAGGCGAATTGCAGGTGTAGCCGCAGAAGCGGAAAATGAGGTATTTAAGAAAAGATCGCAGAGTATCTTGAGGTTGATAGAGTAGTAGGAAGAACTTGGGGAGCTGTAATCCCTAAAACTTCTAAAACAGCACCCCAAAACCAGCCAAAAAGCCTGAGAAAATCCGGAAAAAAGTAGCTGAAACTGCAGAAATCCACAAAACAGCACCTAAATCCAGCAAAATATCCGGAAAAGACCAGGCAAAAAGTAGCTGAAATCACTATAAACCCCAAAACAGCTCAAAAATAAAGTTTGTTTTTATATTTACATCGTGATATCAAACCAATGGAGACCATAATGTCCACTTTTGTAGATGGAATGAGCCTACTCCAAAGCCAGTATTGAGATTATCATCAGAAACAGTTTTTCAGTACTTGCCGATAAAAAAGAATCTGTACTATTCACTTAAATTTGTAGGAATGATTCTTTTAGTCATCGCAGGTGGAGAAGCTACTGCCTTAAGCCATGTGAATGATGTGGGCTTCTGGTTGGTCAGCTCATTCTTTGAGATAGATGAGAATACAACCTTGAAATCATGTAATGGTATGGAAACGATTGTTGGAATTATCTCACTTGTGGTGAGTCTGTTTTTTTCGATTTTCACATAGAAAATGTGCAGATAATAATTGAGTATCTGTGTATTTTTTATAAAATTATGTGCAGATAATGGGCGAATATATGATATACTTTTTTATGTAGTTATATTTATAAGAGAGCAATGCAATGAGAATTAAATACATTAATGTTAAATATATCAAGGAAGTAAGGAGAAAGGTTTATGGCTAGTATTCGTGAGGTGGCAAGACTGGCGCATGTGGCACCTAGTACAGTGTCAAGGGCACTCAATGGTAGTGGATATGTTTCAGAGGAAAGCAAGGCAAAAATTAAACAGGCAGTTGAAGAGCTGGACTATATACCGAACCAGTGGATACGTAATTTATACAAAAAAAGAACAGGAATCATAGGTGTAATGACTCCGGATATTATTCACCCATATTTTTCTACGTTATGGAATTATCTGGAGGCAGAGCTAGATCAATATGGCTATAATGTGGTGATTTGCAACACAAGAGAGAATAAGGATAAGGAAAGAGAATATCTTGATACATTAGAGAGAAATTTATTTGATGGTTTGATAGTAGGTTCTGCTTTTTTACCGGATGAATACTATATGAAAATTGAAAAACCAATTATTTCGCTGGATCGGATAATACCGGGAATACCATTGGTGACGTCAGATCATTGTCAGGGAGGAACTTTGGCGGCGGAGCTTTTTCTTGAAAAAGGCTGCAAAAAGGTTATGTGCTTTAGCGATCCGACAAGGACAGAGGTTTCATCTTCTAAGAGTGCCAGAGCGCTTAGAGAAGTTATGGAAAACAATGGTGGGGAGGTGATTATTGAGACATTTCGCTGGGAAGAGGTTATCAATTATCCATTGTGTATGGCGCGTGTAAGAACTTTATTGGAGCAATATTCGGATGTTGATGGAATCATGGCCTTGGATTTATGTGCATCAGCTTTTTATAAAACGCAGAATAATAAAAAAATATTAGCATATGATGGAACGTATGTTACAGATTTTAACTCTCATTCAATAGATTCAATTGTGCAGGATACAAAAAAACTGGCAAAAGAGAGCGTGAATATGCTTATTAAATTGATAAATAATCAGCCTTTGAAAAAAAGAGAAGTGTTAATACCTGTAAAATATAAAAAAGGTGATACCTTATAAAAGATGCTGGCAAAGAAGAGAGAGTACTTTTTTGCTAGCATTTTTTATAAAAAATAAGTGTTATTTTTGGATAATTTAACGAATCATATCAAATAATGAAACTTTGTCTTGCAATTTTATACATTTCAGAGTATATTACAGTTATGGAACAGTTCCATAACGGAGAAGGGTTCCATAAGTATTAAAGGTTTATCCATATGTGACCAATTTTTTTTAGGTCAGATGTGGAACAGTTTCATACAAGGAGGAACATATATGAAAGCAAAAAAAACAGTTGCAATAGGAATGGCTGCACTTATGATGAGCGGAGTGTTTGCTGGATGTGGAAGTGGGGCAGGAAATGACTCTGACAGCGGTAATGTGTCATTAACAATCTTTCAGGCTAAGATTGAAGCAAATGATGGATACAAAAAGCTGATTAAGGAATATGAAGAGAAGCATCCGAATGTAGAGATTAATTTGGAGGCTGTAACAGGTAATGATACTGCGGCTACACTTAAAGCAAAGATGCAGTCAGATCCGCCAACAATTTTTGCAGTAGGTGGTTTTAATGATTTGAAGGATTACGGAGATGTCATGGAAGATGTTTCTGATCTGGACATTATGAAGCATGCATTGAGCGGAACAACAGACATGTTTACTAAAGACGGAAAGATATATGCAGTTCCATTGTATATGGAGGGATATGGTTTTGTCATCAATAAGCAGATGTTTGAAGATGCAGGCGTATCAGTAGATTCAATGATGAACTTTGATGGAATGAAAAAAGGTTTTGATACACTTAAAAAGAAGATTGATGACGGAGAGATGAAAGATAAATACCCGAATCTTGAAGCAGTTATGGAGTATCCGACAAAAGAATTGTGGATTGCCGGAGATCATGATGTAAATGTAGCGTTAACACATGACTTTGAAACAGCTAATGATGCATATGGAGCAGATACTCTTCCGGGAACAGGATTTGAAGATTACAAGAAAATGGTAGATTTTCAGGCTGGTTACACAACAAATGCAGATAATACAGCTAATCTTAATTCAGTTGATTATACAGCATCACTTGAAGGAGGACTTGCAATTGAGCGTGTTGCATGTATTAAGCAGGGAAACTGGGTTGCACCGGCCGTAGAGACAACAGATGCTGAAGTGCTTAATAAGCTTGATATGATTCCGTATTCTGTTCCGGGATATTCAGATGGCAAGTATTTTGTTGGTGTGTCCGGATATTGGGCAATTCATAGCAAGTCAACAGACGAGCAGAAGAAGGTGGCAAAAGATTTTATCAATTGGATGTTAACCGATTCTGAAGCACAAAAGATTTTAGTTGAAGATTGTAAATTTATTCCGCCATATGACAATTTTGGTGATATAAAGGCTACAGATCCACTTTCACAGAGAATTATGGATGCAAATAAATCTGGCAATACAATGAATGGCTGGGTATACAGTGGAGCACCAAATACATGGTCACAGCAGGTTGCAGGTGTAGAGGTACAGAAATACCTTGCAGGAGAAGCTGATTGGGATGAGGTTACAAAGACATGTATTGACCAGTGGAGTAAGCTTAAGACAACACAAAAGTAAACAATAGTATTTTGTATATTCCGGGATGGGTTTCTATCCCGGAATATACAAATAGAAATTTAATGGAAAGGCGGATTGAGGGTTATGAAAAAAAGCAAATTACGGTTTTGGTGTTTTCTTGCACCCGCTTTAATCTCATTTTTTATTGTAGTGATTATACCTACCTGCATAGGATTCTTTTATTCATTAACTAATTGGAACGGAATTGTAGGTTCAGATATCAAATTTGTTGGTTTACAGAATTTTGTTGATATATTTACCAGGGATAATTCATTTGTACATGCATTTTTATTTACGGCAGGTTTTTCGGTTTGTGCAGTACTCTTGGTAAATCTGGTTGGTTTTGCTCTTGCCATGTTTGTGACACAGAAATTTAAAGGGGCAACATTATTACGTGGTGTTTTTTTCATGCCTAATATGATTGGTGGACTGTTATTAGGTTTTACATGGCAGTTTATTTTCATATCAATTTTTGAAGCAATAGCCAAGAAAACAGGAATTGCAGCTTTTAGTGGATGGCTTTCAAACCCGCAGACAGGTTTTATAGGACTTCTTATTCTGACAGTATGGCAGATGTCCGGATATATGATGATTGTTTATATTGCTCAGATTCAGCAGATTCCTGAATCAGTAAAGGAAGCAGCCCGAATAGATGGAGCCAATTCTTTTCAGCTTATGAAAAATATTATTCTTCCGTTAATGATGCCTGCATTTACAATTGGGTTGTTCCTGTCAATTTCCAATTCTTTTAAAATGTTTGATCAGAACCTTGCTCTGACACAGGGCGGACCATATAAGTCAACTGAAATGATAGCGTTAAACATTTATAATTCAGCGTTTGGAGCAAATGAATTTGGTCTGGCACAGGCAAAAGCCATAGTATTTCTGATTATAGTCGCAGGAATCGGAATTACGCAGTTGATCTTAACAAAGCGTAAGGAGGTCGAAATGTAATGAAAAAGAAAGTTATGTATGGAGTTGTTGGAGTAATTCTTGGATGCATTTTTTTGTTTCCGATTTATATTTTGATAATGAATTCATTTAAGACAACAAAAGGTATTTTTACGGATGTATTAGGTTTTCCAGGAAAAGATACATTTACTCTTGAAAATTATAAAAATGCTTTCGAAGCATTGGATTATGTGAAATCATTTACGAATTCATTGTTTATTACAGTAATTTCAGCCGTACTTGTATTGTTGATTTCTTCAATGGCAGCATGGGTGTTGGTTCGATATAAGACAAAAGCAAGTAAAGTGATTTTTCTTATATTTGCTGCTTCTATGCTGATTCCTTTTCAGTGTGTCATGCTTCCTCTAGTAGGCTTTGCAAGCAAAATCGGATTAATGTCTAGAGGCGGTCTTATTTTTATGTACATGGGCTTTCAGACGAGTATGGCAATTATTATGTTCCATGGGTTTATAAAAAATATTCCGGAGGAACTTGAAGAAGCTGCAACGATAGATGGATGTGGTTCTGTCAGGCTGTTTTTCTCTATTGTTCTTCCTTTGATGAAAACAATATTGGTCACAGTAGCTGTTATTAATGTCATGGGTACCTGGAATGATTTCCTTTTACCATCATTAATAATAAACAGGCAGGGGTTGCAGACATTGCCTTTAAAAACATATTTATTCTTTGGGCAGTTTGCAAAACGTTGGGATCTGGCATCAGCCGGATTGGTTATGTGTATGGCTCCTATTATTATCTTTTACTTATTCTGTCAGAAATATATTGTAAAAGGCATCACAGATGGGGCAATAAAGTAAGGCGAGGAATATTGAATGAAAGAAAATTGGTGGAAAAAATCCGTAGTATATCAGATCTATCCGCAGAGTTTTATGGATAGTAATGGAGACGGAATTGGTGATTTTAATGGTATTATACAGAAATTAGATTATCTAATGGAACTGGGGGTTGATGTACTATGGATATGTCCTATGTATGCTTCGCCTTTAGTGGATAACGGATATGACATATCGGATTATTATAAAGTTAATCCTATTTTTGGCACAAATGAGGATATGGAAAATCTTATAGCCGAGGCAAAAAAGAGAAATATAAAGATCATACTGGATCTTGTTGTGAACCATTGTTCAGACCAGCATGAATGGTTTCAGAAAGCTATCAGGGATTCTGAATGTGAAGAGGCAGAGTACTTCTATCTTAAAACAACCGATGATGATAAAGAACCGAACAACTGGAGATCAAATTTTGGAGGTTCAGTATGGTCGAGATTGCCGGATGGACGATGGTATTATCATACTTTTGCAAAGGAACAGCCGGATTTAAATTGGGAATGTGATAAACTCCGTAAGAAAATATTTGAGATGATTAACTGGTGGCTAGATAAAGGAATAGCGGGCTTTAGAGTTGATGCAATCACATTTATAAAGAAGGATTTAAGCTTTGAGAGCAGATCAACTGAAGAAGAAAGGTATCCAGTTGAAAATCTGACAGATTATGAAGGAATAGGTGTATTTCTTAATGAGATGAAGGAACAATGCTTTAAAAAATATAATTGTATGACGGTTGCAGAGGCACCCGGAGTAGATGCAAAAGCATTTGAAAGATATGCGGGAGAAGATGGATATTTTTCAATGATTTTTGATTTTGGATGGGAAAATATGGATGGTGAGAAAGATAAGTCCGATGTTGATGCAATAGAGAGATGGAAACACAAAATATTTTCAAGTGTATCAAATAACAGTAAGGCTGGTTGGAGCGCAATTTTTTTGGAAAATCATGATCAGTCAAGATGTTTGAATAAGTTTCTTGAGAAAAAAGATATAAGCTTTTACAGTGCATCTGCCCTAGCCTGTATTTATTTTTTCCTGTACGGAACACCTTTTATTTATCAGGGACAGGAAATTGGAATGACGAATGTCAAGTGGAGAGATATAAATGATATGGCAGATGTAAGAGCTAAAAGAACGTATCAGGAGGCTATAGAACAAGGTAAAAATGCACAAGAAGTACTAGCGTTTTTTTCAGAGCTCGGAAGAGATAATTCACGTACACCTATGCAGTGGGATGATTCAGAAAATGGTGGATTCTCGAATGGAAAACCATGGATTAAATGCAATGATAATTATAAAGAAATTAATGTGATGAATCAGATAAATGATCCAAATTCATTATATAGCTTTTACAAACGATTAATTAAATGTTATCATGACCATGCAGATGTTATGAGTCAGGGAGCATTTTATCCAATGTATGAACAGTACCGAGGCCTAATTGCTTATAAGAGAAAATCGGATAATAATGAGCTGCTTGTGATAGTTAATTTTACAGATTCACAGATTGAGGCTATTGATGTTGACCAAAACTGTGTGTTATGTAATTATAAAGAAATGGAGCAAAAATTTATGCGACCATATGAGGCTAGAATATACTGCAAATAGTAAATATATGGGGATTTTCATGAGTGAATTATTAGAAAAAGCAAGAAAATTTGAGCAGGACAAAATTCGTCAGCAGGATAAGAGAATGAGGCCGCTTTATCATGTATCGGCACCGGTCGGCTGGATTAATGATCCAAACGGCTTATCAGAATATGATGGCAGGATACATTTATTTTATCAGTACTATCCATATAAGCGTGAATGGGGATCGATGCACTGGGGACACAGTGTGACTGACGATATGATGCGCTGGGAGCAGCTTCCGACGGCACTTGCACCGGATGAAAGCTATGATAAGGACGGCTGCTTTTCGGGAAGTGCTATTGAGGCAGATGGAAAGCATGTGCTTGTATATACTGGTGTGTCAAAGCAGGTGCAGGTAGATGGCAGTGTGCTTGAGAGACAGAATCAGTGTGTTGCCTTTGGTGATGGTATAGATTATGAAAAATATCAAAATAATCCTGTAGTAAAAGGTGACATGCTTCCTGAGGCTTGCAGCCTTGTCGATTTCAGGGATCCTAAAATCTGGAAGGAGGATGACCGTTACTATCTGATTGTTGGAAATAAAAATGATAATCAAATAGGGCAGGTCGTGCTTTTTTCAAGCGAAAACCTGACTGAATGGAAATTTGAGACAATTCTTGCCTCAAATGATAACGGAAAAGTTGGCACAATGTGGGAATGTCCTGATTTCTTCAAATTGGGAGATAAGAGAGTATTAATCTGTTCACCGCAGAATATGAAGGCAACCAAATATGAATTTCACAATGGTAACAACTCGGTGTATTTCATTGGGGATTATGATTTTAAAATTCATAAATTCGTAAAAGAAAATGCCAGAACACTTGATTATGGTCTTGATTTTTACGCACCGCAGACGACGACTCTTACAGATGGCAGACAAATCATGATTGGATGGATGAAATCCTGGGATGCCTGTGTAATCCCCGAATCACAGGAATGGCAGGGCATGATGACAATACCGCGAGAACTGGAATTAAAGGATGGTGCCATCTGGCAGAAACCGGTCAGAGAACTGGAAAAATATCGTAGGAAGGAATGTCACCACAATAACATACTAATTGATGCGGAGACATCACTTTCAGGTGTTAAAGGTCGTACGATAGATATGACAGTTGTGCTTAAAGGCGGGGATTATACGACATTTGCTGTGAAGCTTGCAGCAAATGATGAGTATGAGACCTGCTTCACATATAGCAAAGCAGATAAAATACTTGAGATAGACCGTACATATTGTGGAGTGACGCGAGATGTGGTATGTGTCCGTAAAATAAAAATCTGTGACACGGACGGATTGAAGAAGCTACGTTTTATTCTTGATTATCAGTCTATTGAGCTTTTTATCAATGATGGACAGCAGGTGGCTACGACTGCCATTTGCACGCCGGTGGAGGCAGATGGGATTAGCTTTTTCAGCGATAAAAAGGCGCAGATAAGTGTAGAAAAATATGATATAGAATTATAATTTTTGCTTGCGAAATAGAACTGGAGGAAGATATGGATGTAGTTGCATTAGGCGAATTGCTTATTGATTTCACAGAAAATGGAGTCAGCAGTCAGGGGAATCCTTTATTTGAGGCAAATCCCGGCGGGGCTCCATGCAATGTGCTCGCAATGCTGTCGGGCTTAGGGCATACGACGGCATTTATTGGAAAAGTAGGTAATGATTTTTTTGGAAAACAGTTGGAGAAAGCAATTACAGAGGTTGGCATAGATGCAAAAGGACTTTTGAAGGACAAAGACGTGCATACAACACTGGCATTGGTTCATACATATCCGGATGGAGACAGGGATTTTTCTTTTTATCGTAATCCGGGTGCAGATATGATGCTGACAGAAGAGGATGTTCCGGTGGACATTGTTAAGTCTGCACGAATTTTTCATTTCGGAACATTGTCAATGACTCATGAGAGAGTTCGCCTTGCCACGAAAAAAGCGATTGCAATTGCACAGGACGCCGGAGCAATTATTTCATTTGATCCGAATCTCAGGGAACCACTCTGGAATTCTTTGGATGATGCGAGAGAACAGGTGTTATATGGATTACAGCAATGCGATATCTTAAAAATCTCTGATAATGAAATTCAATGGCTGACAGGAGAATATGATTTTACTGAGGGGGTCCGATGGATTAATATGAGATATCATATTCCACTTATTCTTGTTTCAATGGGAAAGGAAGGAAGCAGAGCTTACTATCAGGACAAGATGGTTGAGGCTGCACCTTTTATCCAGAAAAATACGATTGAAACTACAGGAGCCGGTGATACGTTTTGTGCGTGTGTGCTGCATTATGTGCTGGAGCATGGATTGCAGAAACTGACAGATAAGGATTTGAAGGATATGCTTACATATGCAAACGCTGCTGCATCCATCGTTACCACGCGTAAGGGAGCCCTGCGTGTGATGCCACAGCCGAAGGAGATAGAGGAACTGATTAAAGCATAATTGAACGCATCGAATCAGATTTACAATGGTTATGAAGGATTGGTATGTATAATCCCTCATAACCATTTTTAATATAGCATAATTAAAAAACGGCAATTAAAAAACGGGGTAAAAACATGTTGACAAACACAAAAAGGAGTGATAAACTCTAAACAAATTTAGCAAGATAAAGTATTAAATCGTTAAAGAAGTGAAAACAGTTTAAACTGTTTCGACAATTAAATAAGTTGTAAACCGTTGAAGCGGAGATAACGGCAATGATGCCATTACAGAGAGCCTGTGGTGCTGAGAATCAGGTGTGAAACAAGTTGTCAAATGGACCGCTGAGGGCGCAGTCAAATGGATTTATCATTCATCCAGATATCCAGAGTATTCTGCGACGTGTGGGCATACGTCATTTGCCCGGGATATGTTGGTATCCTGCCAAGCGCATGAGCTTTATCGTGAATTCAAGGTGGCACCGCGGATAGTTAAGATTATTCGTCCTTGACAGAACTAAAATTCTGTCAGGGGCGTTTTTTAGTGAACAAAAAAGTACAGTGGAGCAGGTGGATCTGCATGCTCGCATGCAAGGACACATGCGAACACTGGACAGTACAACATAAAGCGAGAATTGTAGCAGCGTAAGCTGCGGAGAAGCCTCGAAGAGGCGAATTCGAGCTGTATGTTGGGCATTTGTTCACGGTTAAACATTGGACATTTGTTCACTACCACACAAAATTTGGAGGTAAGCATATGAAAATTTCACCTACACTGACCGAAATTAAAGAAATTGCAAAAACCGGGAAGTATGACATTCTCCCTGTAAGCTGTGAGATATTATCAGATTTTATCACACCTATAGAGGCTATGAGGATTCTGCAGAATGTTTCAACACATTGTTATCTGCTTGAATCAGCACAGGCCAATGAAGCCTGGGGAAGATATACATTTTTGGGATATGATCCAAAGCTTGAGATTAACTGCATAGATGGTCACATGAAGCTTGGAAAGCTTTCGGTGGAAACGGAAAATCCTTCAGAGTACATCAGACAGATTCTTTCAGAGTACAAGAGCCCGAAATTTGATTATCTGCCTTCGTTTACAGGTGGCCTTGTAGGTTATTTTTCGTATGATTATCTGGGCTACAAGGAGAAAAGCATCAGAGGAAAAGCAAGGGACACAGAGGATTTCAAGGATGTTGATCTGATGCTTTTTGATAAGGTAATAGCATTTGACAATCTGTGCCAAAAGATAATACTAATCGCAAATATGTCACTTGATGCTCCGGAAACAGGCTATAACAAAGCGATTGTTGAGCTAAAGCAGCTTAGGGAGCTTCTGATGCACGGAGAGAAAAAACAGAATATGGGTGGCAAGCTGCTGGGCGAGGTCACACCGCTTTTTGACAAGGAGCAGTATTGTGAGATGGTCGAGAAGGCAAAGCACCATATCAAAGAGGGGGATATTTTCCAGATAGTTTTATCCAACAGATTGAGCGCACCGTTTGAGGGAAGCCTTTTTGATACCTACCGCGTGCTTCGAACGATAAATCCTTCGCCGTACATGTTTTATTTTTCGGGAACCGATGTGGAGGTTGCTGGAGCATCGCCGGAGACACTTGTGAAGCTTGAAAATGGAGTGCTTCACACATTCCCGCTGGCAGGCACGAGGCCGAGAGGTGTCACAGCAGAGGAGGACAAAAAGCTTGAGGAAGGGCTGCTTAAGGACGAAAAAGAGCTCGCAGAGCACAATATGCTCGTGGACCTTGGAAGAAATGACCTCGGAAAGGTAAGCAAATTCGGAACTGTAAAAGTTGAAAAGCTTCATTCCATAGAGAGATATTCACATGTGATGCATATAGGCTCGACAGTGCGTGGAGAGATAAGAGAAGAGTATGACGCACTCGATGCAATAGAGGCCGTGCTTCCGGCAGGAACACTTTCAGGAGCGCCAAAAATCAGAGCGTGCCAGCTCATCGGAGAGCTTGAGGACAACAAGCGAGGCATTTACGGTGGCGCGATTGGATATATAGATTTTACAGGAAATATGGACACATGTATTGCAATCCGTATTGCCTACAAGAAAAACGGCAAGGTTTTCGTGAGAAGCGGAGCGGGAATAGTTGCGGATTCAGATCCTGAGAAGGAATTTCAGGAGTGCATAAACAAGGCAAAGGCTTCTCTTAAGGCACTTGAAGTCTCACAGGAGGTGGAAGAATGATTTTACTGATTGATAACTACGACAGCTTTTCTTACAATCTGTATCAGCTAATCGGCGAGATAGAGCCTGATATCAGAGTAATCAGAAATGATGAGATGACAGTTGAAGAGATTAGGGCTTTAAAGCCTGACCGCATCATATTATCACCGGGACCGGGAAGGCCTGAGGATGCGGGCGTGATAATAGCTGTGGCAAAGGAGCTTGGAAAGGAAATCCCAATCCTTGGCGTGTGCCTCGGCCATCAGGCGATATGTGCAGCATACGGTGCGACAGTCACATATGCAAAGGAGCTCATGCACGGAAAGCAATCGGATGCATCGTTTGACACAGAAAGCCTTTTATTCAAGGGTTGCCCAAAAAAAGCAAAGGTAGCACGTTACCATTCACTTGCTGCAGATGCGGACACGATGCCTGATTGCCTGAAGATTACAGCCACTACAGATGATGGTGAGATCATGGCTGTTGAGCACAAGGAATATCCGATATACGGCGTGCAGTTTCACCCGGAGTCAATCATGACACCGGACGGAAAGCAGATGCTGTACAATTTTATTATGACATAATTAAAGGAATGTGTAGCATGTAGTAATCTGATTAACCGATATATTTACAGCAGATTAATATATTGAAGGCTGAGTTAAAATTAGAATTACAAATAAGAAAAACACAAATAATAAATAAAAATTACCGGAATACAGGAGGACATAATCATGATCAAAGAAGCCATAGTAAAAATCGTAAATAAAGAAGACCTCACATATGACGAGGCATATGCAGTGATGAATGAGATCATGGGCGGTGAGACAACACCAACCCAGAATGCAGCTTTTCTTGCAGCTCTTTCAACAAAGAGCGCAAAGGCTGAGACAACAGACGAAATCGCAGGCTGTGCAGCAGCCATGAGAGAGCATGCCATACAGGTGAAAACAGGTATGGATGTGTTTGAAATCGTAGGAACAGGCGGAGACAATGCACAGAGCTTCAACATTTCAACAACCTCTGCACTTGTTGCGGCAGCAGGCGGCATGAAGGTGGCAAAGCACGGAAACAGGGCAGCCTCTTCATTATGCGGCACAGCAGACTGTCTTGAGGCGCTCGGTGTCAACATAGACCAGAGCCCTGAGAAATGTGTAGAGCTTTTAAATAAAGTCGGCATGTGCTTCTTCTTTGCACAGAAATATCACACATCAATGAAATATGTCGGACCTATCAGAAAAGAGCTTGGTTTTAGAACGGTATTCAATATTTTAGGACCGCTCACAAATCCGGGTTCACCGGCCATGCAGCTTCTAGGAGTGTATGATGAGTATCTTGTAGAGCCGCTTGCACAGGTGCTTGTAAGCCTCGGAGTAAAGCGTGGAATGGTAGTATATGGCATGGATAAGCTCGATGAGATTTCCATGAGCGCACCGACCAGGGTATGCGAGATAAAGGACGGATGGTTCAGAACCACAGTAATCTCACCGGAGGATTTCGGCTTTGAGCGCTGTACAAAGGAGGATTTAAAAGGCGGTACACCTGAGGAAAATGCAAAAATCGTACGTGATATCTTAGGCGGACAGAAGGGCCATAAGAGAAATGCAGTACTCATGAACGCAGGCGCATCACTTTATATTGGAGGAAAGGCCGACAGCATGAAAGAGGGTATCGAGCTTGCAGCAGAAATCATTGATTCAGGAAAAGCACTTGAAACACTCGATAAGCTCATCGAGGTAAGCCGATGAATATTTTAGACCAGCTTGCAGAATATTCAAGGCTTCGCGTGGCAGAAGACAAGAAAAAAATAAGCCTTGATGAAATAAAAAATATCGCGATTCAGACGAAAAACGAAAAGCTTTGTGATTTTGCATTTGAAAAAGCACTCAAAAAGGATGACTTGAGCTTCATATGCGAGTGCAAGAAGGCTTCGCCGTCAAAGGGGCTTATAGAGCCGGATTTCAGATATCTTGAAATTGCAAGGGAATACGAGGCGGCAGGTGCGGATTGCATCTCGGTACTGACAGAGCCGAAGTGGTTTTTAGGCTCGGATGAGTATCTTAAGGAGATTGCAAAAACGGTTTCGATTCCGTGCATCCGAAAAGATTTTACGGTTGATGAATATCAGATATATCAGGCAAAGACACTCGGTGCCGCTGCGGTGCTTTTAATCTGCTCCATACTGTCAGAGGTGCAGCTTGGTGAATACATAAAAATCTGTGACAGTCTTGGCATAAGCGCTCTTGTGGAGATACACAATGAGAAAGAGGCAGGGATGGCGGTAAGAGCCGGTGCCAGAATAATAGGTGTCAACAACCGCAATCTGAAGGATTTTACAGTTGATACAGCTAACAGCAAAAAGCTGCGCGAACTGATTCCCGATGACATCATATTTGTATCGGAAAGCGGTGTAAAGAGCACAGACGATATCAGGGCAATACGTGAAATCGGAGCTGACGCAGTGCTTATCGGGGAGACGCTGATGAGAGCGGATGACAAAAAGAAAAAACTCGATGAATTGCGATTAAGCTAATAGAGATATATAGGTATCTTCATGGTTTTAAGAATATCTGTAACTATTCAGTACAGAAAACAAACTATTTACAAATATACATCAGAAGGGAAAACATCATGACAAATCCAAACGGAAGATTTGGTATTCACGGAGGACAGTACATTCCTGAAACCCTCATGAATGCCGTTAAAGAATTAGAAGAAGCATACAATTATTACAAAAACGATCCTGAATTTAACAGAGAGCTCACAGAGCTTCTCAACGATTATGCAGGAAGACCATCGAGACTGTACTACGCAGAAAAGATGACAAAGGATCTCGGTGGAGCAAAAATATACCTTAAGAGAGAGGATTTAAACCATACAGGAGCCCACAAGATCAACAACGTATTAGGTCAGGCACTTCTTGCAAAGAAAATGGGAAAAACTCGCCTGATAGCTGAGACCGGAGCCGGTCAGCACGGCGTGGCAACAGCAACGGCCGCAGCCCTTATGGGTATGGAATGTGTTGTATTCATGGGCGAGGAGGACACAAAGCGTCAGGCGCTCAATGTATACCGCATGCGTCTGCTCGGAGCAGAGGTTATCCCGGTTACTTCAGGTACAGCCACATTAAAGGATGCCGTATCGGAGGCAATGAGAGAGTGGACCAAGAGAATTTCAGACACACATTACTGTCTGGGCTCAGTTATGGGACCACATCCGTTTCCTACCATCGTAAGAGATTTCCAGGCGGTCATCTCAAAGGAAATCAAGGAGCAGATGCTTGAAAAGGAGAACAGACTGCCTGATGCGGTTATCGCATGTGTGGGCGGCGGCTCAAATGCCATCGGAAGCTTTTACAACTTCATAGAGGATGAGGGTGTAGAGCTCATCGGCTGCGAGGCAGCAGGAAGAGGAATAGATACCTTTGAGACTGCAGCCACAGTAAATACAGGCCGTCTTGGTATTTTCCACGGCATGAAGTCATATTTCTGTCAGGATAAATACGGACAGATTGCTCCGGTTTATTCTATTTCTGCAGGACTTGACTATCCGGGAGTCGGACCGGAGCATGCATATCTGCACGATATCGGAAGAGCAAAATATGTACCGGTAACAGATGATGAAGCGGTAAATGCTTTTGAATACCTCGCAAAGACAGAGGGAATCATCCCAGCAATCGAGTCCTCACATGCAGTAGCATATGCCATGAAGCTGGCGCCTACAATGGATAAGGACAAGATAATCGTTGTTACTGTTTCAGGCAGAGGCGACAAGGACTGCGCGGCAATAGCAAGATACAGAGGGGAGAATATTTATGAGTAAGATAAGAAGTGCGTTTGAAAACGGCAAGGCGTTTATACCATTTATCACCTGCGGTGATCCAAATTTAGATACAACGGCAAAAATTGTAAGAGAAGCAGTTGCAAACGGAGCAGACCTTATAGAGCTTGGAATTCCATTCTCTGATCCTACAGCGGAGGGACCTGTAATCCAGGGCGCCAACATAAAGGCACTTGCGGCCGGAGTTACAACAGACAAGGTTTTTGACCTTGTGAGAGATTTGAGAAAAGATGTCACAATCCCTATGGTTTTCATGACATATGCAAACGTGGTTTACTCTTACGGCGCAGAAAAGTTTATCAGTACATGTAAGGAAATAGGCATTGACGGACTCATTCTGCCGGATATCCCATATGAGGAAAAGGAAGAGTTTTTACCACTTTGCCAGAAATATGATGTGGATCTCATTTCATTTATCGCACCTACATCAAAGAATCGAATTGCGATGATAGCAAAGGAGGCAACCGGCTTCATCTATGTGATTTCAAGCCTCGGAGTCACCGGTACAAGAAGCGAGATTAAGACAGATCTGGCTTCAATCGTCAAGGTAATCAGAGAAAACACAGATGTGCCATGTGCTATAGGCTTTGGTATTTCAACACCCAAGCAGGCAAAGAAGATGGCAGATATCTCGGATGGTGCCATTGTGGGCTCTGCCATCATAAAGATAATCGATGAGTATGGTGAGGCTTCACCAAAGTATGTCGGTGAGTATGTTAAAGCAATGAAGGATGCGCTGTAATTTGTATTGACCGCTTGACAAAATTATTGGTTAATTCATAATAATGATATGAGGGTCAAAAGGTATTTTGCCCCTCATTTATGATTAATCAGATTACTACATGCTACGCATTCCCGTAATCTGACTACACCTCGAAATCCGCTAATTTCCTGCGTCCCCGCAGCAAATTGCTACTTTCTCGGTGTAGTGCGGGTCACTAAGGTATACATCGAATTGCATGCAAGCATGCATCGATGATACCTTTTGACCCTTTAATCATAATAGTAAAAAGATGCAGATTTGCAAATATAGTGAGAATTAACGTGGAGATACAATAATGCAGGAAAATGAGAAAGACAAAAGATTAGAAAAACAGCTTGATTTCATCAGAGAAATCGATAAGGAAAAGGAGATATTTCGCCAGACTTATTTAGCTGATGCAAGCCGCAAGGAAAATGATGCAGAGCATGCCTGGCATATGGCTATCATGACCATGCTCTTGAGCGAGTATGCCAATGAGAAGATAGACGTGCTAAAGACAGTAGGAATGCTTTTGATACACGACATAGTAGAGATTGACGCAGGAGACACATATGCCTATGATGAGGCAGGCAAGGCCACACAGCATGAGCGTGAGCAGAAGGCGGCAAAGCGTATATACGGACTCTTGCCAAAGGAACAGGGAGAGCCGCTTTTAGAGTTGTGGGAGGAATTTGAGGCGCAGCAGACACCGGAAGCCAGATTTGCCCGCACCATGGACAATATCCAGCCAATTCTCCTAAACGATGCGTCAGGCGGGCTTTCATGGCGTGAGCACAGTGTAAAGCTGTCGCAGATACTCGGCAGAAATAAGTGCACAGCACTTGGCTCAGAGAAAATATGGGATTATGCGTTTAACAATATCCTGAAAAAGCATGTTGAGAGCGGAAACATCATAGATGATGAGGGTGTCTTCTCGGAGGAAGCCGGCGCGTGCGCAAAAGCCAGCGAGCGTAACGGACGGTAATGATGATTTACTGAAAAATCACGTATAATTCTATTGTAGACCGTCGTCTTGTATGATATACTTTACTGGATTAAATCGGTGAACTAAATATAAGGTAACTATTCAAGGCTGCTTAAATAGTTACCTGACAAGTATATTGAGCTTCATCGAAATCCACAGAATAAAACACACGGAGGAATCAAAATGAATATTGTATGCTTAGACCTTGAGGGAGTATTGGTACCTGAAATCTGGATTGCATTTGCAAAGGAGACAGGCATTCCTAAGCTTGAAAAGACAACAAGAGATGAGCCTGATTATGATAAGCTCATGAACTATAGAATAAATATTTTAAAGGAGCACGGACTCGGATTAAAAGAAATCCAGGAGACAATCGCAAAGATAGATCCAATGCCTGGCGCAAAGGAGTTCTTGGATGGGCTTCGTTCAATCACACAGGTAATCATCATCAGTGATACATTTTCACAGTTTGCAGGCCCGCTCATGAAGAAGCTCGGCTGGCCAACAATTTTTTGTAACGAGCTTGAGGTTGCTGAAGATGGCGAGATTACAGGCTTTAGAATGAGATGTGAGCAGTCAAAGCTTACAACTGTAAAGGCACTGCAGTCTATCGGATACGATACCATCGCAAGCGGTGACAGCCACAACGATTTAGGCATGATACAGGCAAGCAAGGCAGGCTTCCTTTTCAGAAGCACAGATGCCATCAAGAAGGACTACCCTGAGCTTCCTGCATATGAGACATATGATGAGCTGCTTGCAGCGATTAAAGCAGCATTATGATTAAAGGGTCAAAAGGTATCATCGATGCATGCTTGCATGCAATTCGATGTATACCTTAGTGACCCGCACTACACCGAGAAAGTAGCAATTTGCTGCGGGGACGCAGGAAATTAGCGGATTTCGAGGTGTAGTCAGATTACGGGAATGCGTAGCATGTAGTAATCTGATTAATTATAAATATAGTTGAAAACAGCTTCCCACATGATATTTTAGAGTGGACACATCCACCTGTACATGTGGGAAGTTTCTATATATTTATGGCATGCAAAATCATATGAAAGAAGGTAGAGTGCAGATGTATACGGTAACACACATATATGAGGCTGATTTTGGCTGTGAGGAAAGAGTAGACGGCGCAAAAGCAAAATGCGTGGTTTATCTCGAGGACGAAAACGGCAGACAGCGTCATGTAGAGGTTGAGGATGAATGGCTTACGGCAAATGGGATAGAAGAGGGAAGCAGCTGGAAAGAAAATATCACAGATGAAGCCTGAATCATAAACTATGAGATTAATTATGTGATTAGAGTATGTGAATAAATTTTGTGTAGATGCACATTGTGTATTGACAACAGTGCAAAAGGTGCTATAATAAAATCAACATATGAACAATCATTCATATGTTCAATAAAAAACGTACAGTAAAACAAATAATTCATGAAAATAAGGAGAACACCACTATGAAGAAGACTTACAAAATCGATGTAGACTGCGCTAACTGCGCCAACAAGATGGAGGATGCCGCAAAGAATACAGCAGGTGTAAAGGATGCTACAGTCAATTTCATGACACTCAAGATGAGCGTTGAGTTTGAAGAGGGACAGGATGCAAAGGCGGTTATGCAGGAGGTTCTTAAGAACTGTAAAAAGGTAGAGGACGATTGCGAGATTTTCTTATAAATTGCCGGGCGCAGGAATGACAAACGATATTATTTCAATGCCTGCGCTATAGTAAGGGTGATTATCAAGAGATTATAATGAATGGAGCTATGGCGTATGAATAAAAAGCAGAAAAAAGTACTTGCGCGTATCATAATCGCAGCGGTACTCATGATTATATTACATTTCATACCGGTTAAGGGAATTATCAGGTTCCTGCTTTACATGGTGCCTTATCTGGTTATAGGATACGATATCCTGAAAAAGGCATTTAAGGGAATCAAAAACAAGCAGGTATTTGATGAAAACTTCCTGATGGCGGTTGCCACTGTAGGTGCAATAGCGGTTGCGCTCTATGAGAATGGTGACTATACAGAGGCTATAGCCGTTATGCTCTTCTACCAGATAGGAGAGCTGTTTCAGAGCTATGCAGTCGGAAAGAGCCGTAAGAATATCAGCGAGCTCATGGACATCAGACCCGACTATGCCAATATCGAGGTGGACGGAAAGCTCACCCAGGTTGATCCTGATGAGGTTGCTATCGGCTCAGTAATCGTTGTACAGCCCGGAGAAAAGGTTCCTATTGATGGCGTGATAGTTGAGGGCTCATCTACATTAAACACCAGCGCGCTTACAGGTGAGAGCGTGCCGAGGGATGCAAAATGCGGTGATGAGATAATCAGCGGATGCATCAATATGTCCGGTGTTTTAAAGATTAAAACGACCAAAGAGTTTGGCGAATCAACGGTTTCAAAGATACTTGATCTCGTTGAAAATTCAAGCTCAAAGAAATCAAAATCGGAGAACTTCATATCAAAATTTGCCAAGTATTACACTCCGGCAGTCTGCTACAGTGCACTTGCACTTGCGATACTGCCACCGCTTGTCAGAATACTTTTCATGTCAGCCGCACCACAGTGGGGCAGCTGGATATACAGGGCACTTACCTTCCTTGTAATAAGCTGTCCGTGCGCGCTGGTCATCAGTATTCCGCTCAGCTTTTTTGCAGGAATCGGAGGCGCCAGCCGCGAGGGTGTTCTTGTAAAGGGCTCAAACTATCTTGAGACCTTATCACAGACCAGATACGTTGTATTTGACAAGACCGGCACCATGACAGAGGGCGTTTTCGAGGTGGCAGGAGTCTACGACAATACGCTCGATAGAGAAAAGGTGATCGAGTACGCAGCACTTGCAGAGAGCAGCTCATCGCATCCAATCAGTAGGAGCTTACAGAAGGCGTATGGAAAGGAAATCGACAGAACCCGCGTGACAGACGTTGAGGAAATCAGTGGCCACGGAATCACCGCAAAGGTAGATGGCGTATCTGTAGCGGCAGGAAACTACAAGCTTATGAAAAAGCTGGGCTTAAGCTACAGTGAGACTGACAAGGTCGGCACCATAGTCCATATCGCAATAGACGGCAGATATGAGGGCTATATCCTTATTTCAGATAAGATAAAACCAACCTCAGCGGCAGCAATAAAGGCATTGAAAAAAGCCGGAATAAAAGGTACAATAATGCTTACAGGCGATTCGAGGACAGTAGCCGACTCAGTAGCGGCAGAGCTGGGAATTGATGAAGTCTACAGTGAGCTTTTACCGGGCGATAAGGTGGCAAAGGTGGAGGAACTGCTCGCAAGAAAGGGAAGCAAAGAAAAGCTCGCCTTCGTCGGAGACGGAATCAACGATGCACCGGTGCTCTCAAGAGCAGATATCGGAATTGCAATGGGCGCCATGGGTTCAGATGCAGCAATCGAAGCCGCAGATATCGTCCTCATGGATGATGACCCGCTAAAGATAGCAAAAGCAATAAAAATATCGCGCAAATGCCTGCGAATAGTATATGAAAACACATACTTCGCAATAGGCATCAAACTGATCTGCCTTGTGCTCGGAGCAGTCGGAATAGCCAATATGTGGCTCGCAATATTTGCAGACGTAGGAGTAATGGTGATAGCAGTGCTAAATGCAATCCGCGCATTATTCGTACACAAGCTCTAAAAAGGTAGAGCTCAAAGAGCAGATATCAAAATGTCATAAAACTACTATATAAAAAATACCAGACAGAATGCACCCAAGAGGTGCACTCTGTCTTTCGCGTATATAAAAAACAATTACTGTTCACACGAAGCACCCACACGCATCCAGACCAGCCCCGTAACTGCGAAGGCACTGAGCAGTTACGCTCCCGCCAATACGATGCGTTCATACCCTTCAATGAGCCAAAACCTAAGGGTGCTTGCAGAAATTGCATGTGCCAGAGCGAATATGGAGATATTTAGAGTCTGTTGGAATTATGTCACAACACAGCAATGTCCGTGCATGGACGCACGGACAAGGCGTTAGCGCCACGGACGGCGCTAAAAGCCGGTTGCGTCCTATAGCCAAAAACCTAAATCATAATTCCTACAGAGTCTTAATATCGAAATACTGAGCGAGGTCACATGCAATTTATGCGGAGCACCCGCCCCATAGCCAATAAAGTAAAAATAACGCAAAAATAATGAAAAAATAGCGCAGAAAGGACACCACACCATGAGCGAAAACATAAATGAACAGATAGAATGCTGCGACTGCAACGAAATCCACGAAGACCTTTTGAAAATAGTAAATGATACAATGCCGGAGGAAACCGAGCTCTACGACCTTGCAGAGCTTTTTAAGGTGTTTGGCGACTCCACCCGGATCAGAATCCTCTTTGTGTTGTTTGAAGCGGAGGTATGCGTCTGCGACCTTGCAAAGGTGCTCAACATGACACAGTCCGCCATATCACACCAGCTTAGGATATTAAAGGCAAACAAGCTCGTAAACAGCAGGCGTGAGGGCAAATCAGTGTTTTATTCGCTTGCCGACGGACATGTGCGCACAATCATTGCGCAGGGACGTGAGCATATCGAGGAATAATACAGGGAGGAATATACGTGACAGAATTAGAAGAATACTATAACAAATTCAACGAGGAAAAGCGTCTGAACAGCCGCCACGGCAGGGTAGAGTTTATCACCTCCATGAAGTATATACACGATTGTCTTGGCAGCCTGATGAATGAGAAGCAGCTTGATCTTCGCTCACAGATTAAAATACTGGATGTCGGTGCGGGTACAGGCAGATACTCAGTGCCTCTTGCTGAGGAAGGCTATGATGTGACAGCACTTGAGTTAGTTAAGCATAACCTCGGCAGACTGAAGCAAAAGAGCGATAAAGTAAAGGCATACCAGGGCAATGCCACAAAGCTTAAAAAGTTTGGAAACGATGAATTTGACCTCACACTCGTATTCGGACCGATGTATCATCTGAAGTCGGCGGAGGAAAAGCTTGCCGCATTGAATGAGGCAAAAAGGGTGACAAAACAGGGTGGTTACATACTTGTGGCATACATTATGAATGAGTACAGCGTGATAACCTATGCCATAAAGGAGAAGCATATAAAAGAGGGCATAGAGGGTGGAATGCTCGATGAGAGCTTCCATTGTACAGAAAAAGCTAATGATTTGTACAGTTTTGTCCGATTAGAAGATATAGAGGCATTAAACGCACAGGCAGCGCTTACACGTGAAAAGATAATAGCAGCCGATGGCGCGGCAAATTATATCAGGCCATTTTTGAATGCTCTTGACGAGGAAGAGTTTGATATGTTTGTACAGTATCATCTTTCAACATGTGAGAGAGCAGACCTGATGGGAGCAAGTGCGCACACGGTTGATATTTTAAGGGTGTGTGGTGATTCTGAATAAAGTCTTTTCAAATATAACACAGTATAAGATTACATATGAGGAGAACTATGAAAAACAAGGGATTAAAAATTCTATTATGTGTGCTTTTGGTTTTATGCGTCATTATGGCGGGAGCACTCATAGGAAAAGAATATATTGGAGATAATATAAAGGAAGCCGCTAACCGGAATGGTGTGGATGTAGTTAAAGACACATCGGATGCCGGAAAAGCAGAGGATAACGCAGTTGACAGTACGGCAGAAGGCACAGAGAGTACACAGTCTGATGCAACCAAAGCTGAGGCAACAGAAGCGGATACACAGAAGTCACAGATGTCAACCATAGTGATTACGGCTACAGGAGACTGTACACTCGGCAACAATCAGGAGCAAAGCTATGACGGAAGCTTTAATTCTTATTATGACTCAAAGGGACAGGACTACTTTTTCGGCGGCGTGAGAGATATTTTTGAGGCTGACGATATGACACTCATCAATTTGGAGTGTGTGCTATCGGATGCGACGGAGCGCGTCGAAAAGCGCTGGAACCTCAAGGGAAAGCCTGGGTACATCGGAATAATGACGGGAAGCTCCATCGAGGCCTGCAGTCTTGGAAACAATCACACATACGACTATGGACAGGCTGGACTGGACGATACGAGAAATGTGCTCGACAATGCCGGGATAGTGTATGGCTTCAATGATCATACCGGTATTTACGAGACGGCTGATGGGACAAGGATTGGAATAGTGTCGGTCAGCCTTTTGTCACAAAACGGTGACCGAGAGGCATATATCCAAAACGGTATAGCGCAGCTTCGTGAACAGGGAGCGGCGATAGTTATCGCATGCTGTCACTGGGGCATAGAGGGTGACCATTACCCTAATGACTATCAGCAGGCGGCAGCACATCGTATCATCGATTGGGGAGCAGACCTGGTAGTCGGAAACCACCCTCATGTACTGCAGGGGATGGAGGTCTATAACGGCAAAATGATATGCTACAGTCTTGGAAATTTCTGCTTCGGAGGTAATAAAAATCCGGCAGACAAGAACACGGCGATTTATCAGCAGGCATTTACTCTGATAAATGGTGAATTGCAGCCGGGCATAGATGCGCAGATTATTCCATGCACCTTAAGCAGCGCAAGCTCATACAATGATTTCAGGCCAACAGTGGCTTCAGGCGAAAAAGCCAAAGAGATATGCAATTTAATGAACATATATTCACAAAATTATAGTAAAATAGAAATTGATGAGCTTGGAAAGCTGCATGTAAATTAACAGTAGGTAACTATTCAGAACCACTGAGAAAAAGAAGGGCTGAATAGTTACAATATCATTTTTTAACGAATTAAGATAAAAGCAGTCATGCAACAAAAGGCATGTACCATCATACAAATATAGTAAGGGAGCAAAGAGCAATATGTATATGTGGAGAGAGCGCAGTAAAGAAGAAAAGCATGAGGATGTAGTAAATACAGGCCTGCTGCCGCTTGATGTGGTAGAGGGATTTAAGATACGTCCGGGCTTTTTCAGAATGTACGGAGCGTGCGTGGCATCAAACGGAGTGAGCTTTACCATCAATTCCCATGGAGCAACGAGGTGTACTCTTTTATTGTTCAAGCCACAGGCACCAAAGCCGTATGCGAGGATTCCGTTTCCTGATTCATATAGGATAGGAGATACCTACTCCATGCTTGTTTTTGATATAAAGCCGGATGAATTTGAGTATGCATTTTCGTTTGACGGACCATATGAGCCGGCAAAGGGACTTTTGTTTAACGAGGAAAATGTCCTTTTAGACCCATATTCCAGAGCGGTCACAGGACAGCGAAAATGGGGAGAAAAGCCGGAGGGTGGCAAGGATTTTGAGTACAGGGCGAGAGTTGTAAAAAGTAACTTTGACTGGGGCAACATAAAGCAGCTTGAGCAGCCCTTTGAGGATCTTGTGATTTATGAGACACATGTGAGGGGCTATACAAAGGATAAATCCTCTGGAGTCAGCGCACCGGGTACATTTGCCGGATTAAAGGATAAGATACCGTATCTGAAGGACCTTGGAATAAATGCAGTGGAGCTCATGCCGATTTTTGAGTTTGATGAGATGGAGAGCGCCAGAGTGGTCGATGGTGTGCAGCTTTACAATTACTGGGGCTACAACACAGTATCATTTTTTGCACCGAATACCAGCTATGCCTTCAACGAGGAACACAACCACGAGGGAGACGAGCTGAAATCGCTGATAAAGGCTTTAAAGGAAAATGGCATAGAGGTCATTCTTGATGTGGTGTTCAACCATACCGCTGAGGGAAATGAGATGGGACCGTGCTTCTCCTTCAAGGGAATAGACAATAACGTGTACTATATGCTTACACCGGATGCACACTACTACAATTTCAGTGGCTGTGGAAACGTTATGAACTGTAATCATCCTGTTGTGCGCAGCTTTATCATAGACTGTCTGAGACACTGGGCCATTGAGTACAGAGTGGATGGCTTCAGATTTGACCTGGCTTCCATTCTCGGAAGAGATCAAAACGGTGCACCTATGGCCAATCCGCCGATTCTTGAGTCGCTGGCATTTGACCCGGTGCTTGGCAAGATGAAGCTCATCGCAGAGGCCTGGGATGCAGGCGGACTGTATCAGGTGGGAAGCTTCCCGTCATGGAACAGATGGGCTGAGTGGAACGGCAGATACAGGGATGACATGAGAAGCTTTTTAAAGGGCGATGACGGTATGGCGGGAAATGCCATCACACGTATCACCGGCTCACGCGACCTTTACAGCCCGGAGAGCAGAGGACACAAGGCATCAGTCAATTTCATGACCTGTCATGATGGCTTTACGCTGTATGATCTTTACTCGTACAATGAAAAGCACAATGAGAAAAACGGCTGGAATAACACAGACGGAGACAACAACGGACATAGCTGGAACTGTGGCGCAGAGGGCGAAACAGATGATCCAAATGTAAACGGACTTAGAAGGCGCCTTATAAAGAATGCATTTGCAGCGCTTTTGTGCAGCCGTGGCCCGGCGATGTTTTTTGCGGGCGATGAGTTCTGCAACACCCAGTTTGGAAACAACAACGCGTATTGTCAGGACAATATCATCTCATGGCTCGACTGGAGCAGGCTTGAGAAATTCAAGGAAATCCATGATTTCGTGCGTCATATGATTCAGTTCAGGAAAGAGCATCCTATACTCAGAAAGATGACAAAGCCTTCATCCTGCCAGTTCCCGGAAATCAGTGTGCACAACGGTACACCGTTCAATGCCTCAACGGATTACAAGACAAAGCTTATCGGCATCATGTATGCCGGAAGAAATGAGGAGGACACGGAGGATGATATTGTATTCTATTGCATGAATGCATATTGGGAGCCGCTTGTGATGCAGCTTCCGGTGCTTCCGAACGGAAAACACTGGCATGTGGACACCAACACCAATGCAGAGTATTTTGACGGAGAGGACTTCACGGCAAAGACAGAGCTTTTGGGTGTCAACACCATAAGAGTTCCTGCGAGAACCACGATAATACTTGTGGCAGAATAGCAATAAAATTGGCATTTTGTTCTCAGTGATTATGAATAGATATAGTTAAAAAACAGCCCGGCACACATTGATATGTGCACCGGGCTGTTTTTCGTTACGGTTTTGGCTTAGAATGTAACATTTCCCCCCCTTCATTTTTCAATATATTTTATGTGACATTTGCATCAGCAGCCAGTGATGGTTGTGAAGTGATATCGGAAGGCCTTGTATATATCACATAATCAGTTGTGAGTTGGACAAATTTCGTCTGTGAATCCAAGAAAATAATTGGGTGTGACACCAAAAATTGTACTTAAATGGCAAATGACAAAAATGTCAGGCACCCTACGACCTGTCCTGTAGCCTGAAATAGTTGATTCTGCACAGCACATGATTTCAGAAAGAGCAATGTTGGTCAAGTTGTGGAGCCTCATCAGATAATCAAGCCTGTCAGGCACAGTTGTACTAATGGTTGATAGTTGCTTTTCTTGTAAAAAGATATTTATTTCATTCATAAACAAATTGTAACACAATAATCGTAGAAAGCAACAAATATCTGAAAAAAACGAAAAAAATAGAAAATTTAAAATAAATATTTTAAATCCAGCCACCATCAAAAGTGATTATTTGTCCTGTGAGGTAATCAGGTGCAGTGATGACAGAGTAAGCCATAGCTGCGACCTCATCGGCTGTAGCAAAGCGTCCGGCGGGAATTTCATCGGCAAGCTCAGCTCTTTCTGCCTCGTCAAAGCAGCGGTTCATGTCTGTATCTATGACACCACAGGCTATGGCATTGACCGGAATGTGCGATGGCGCAAGCTCCTTGCCGAGTGCCTTGGTAAATGCATTTATACCGCCCTTGCAGGCTGAGTATGCCACCTCGCAGGATGCTCCGACATTGCCCCAGACAGATGAAATCTGTAGTATGCGGCCACATTTATCGGCAACCATATAAGGGGTGACGAGCTTTGTAAAGTTGAAAACACCAGTCAGATTTATCGCAACGATATTGTTCCATTCCTCCGGTGTCATGTCGCTCATCAGCCCGATATGCGATATGCCGGCATTGTTAATGAGCACATCTATATGGCCAAAATGGGAAATGGTATTCGTAACCATATCCTTGGCAAAGAAAAAGTCTCCTACATTTCCGGTGTAGCATAGCACCTCAATTCCGTATGCACAGTGAAGCTCATCAGCAAGAGCCTTTAGCCTGTCAGATGAATTGCGGCAGCAAAGCGAGAGGTTATAGCCACAGGAAGCCAGCTTTTTGGCAATGGCGGCACCGATACCGCGTGAAGCTCCGGTTATTATAGCTGTTTTATTTATGTGATTTGTCTGATTTGTCATGATATTCTCCTTATAATTTATATACCGTGGTGCTAAGCCGGTCGCTGCGCTGCCGGGCCGGCTTCATAGTATAAAGAAAATAATTACGTGATTAAATTACAGTTCAGTCATGGGTATGATACCTCGCTGTGAGGCTGGGCACAACAGTGTAAATTTTTATCATCCTATACAGCATAAATCATACCATAAATATATATTATGGGGTAGACAAAATTTATACATTGTGATATTATTTAATAGTTGCAAAACGAATTGCAGACGGCGTGTGGCTCAGTTTGGTAGAGCGCTACGTTCGGGACGTAGAGGTCGCAAGTTCGAATCTTGTCACGCCGATTTATTTATGTATGTATCTGAATAGTTATCGACGGTATTATTTTGGAGCACGCTCATAGCGTGTTTTTTTGTTACTGTTCAGTGTGAATAGTAACTTTTTTATTTAGCTCTTTGTAAATCAAAACAATATATTGCTTTATTGGTAACATAACGGTAAAATAGTACTAGTGTATTGGTTTGATTTAGGAAAGGTACAGGAAATAGGGGATATGAATATTGTTTCACAAATGTGTGCCATTGCGGTGATGTTCGTAATAATGTATTTTTATATTTCGCAGAAAAAGATTATATTACATACATCGAAGGCTTTTGTTGAGGTATGGATAGCAGGAATGCTGTCACTTTTCTTTGATATTTTCGCACTTGTTGCAATTGAAAAAAGAAGCGGATATCCTCATACTGCTACCAATATTATCTGCAAATTATATCTCTGGACGGTTACATGGGTTGCCATGGTGGCCTTCTGGTATATTTGTGTGGATATTTTCAGGAAAAAAGAGCTTGAGCGTAAGTGGAGAAAGCGGCTGTGGATATTTGGAATCTCCACTGATATTCTGATAATGGTCGTACCGATTAAAATTTATGCTTCGGATAATATAGTTTATACATATGGTCCGGCTGTTATTATAACATATGCAGTAACTGTAATTCTGCTGGCGCTTATTCTAATGCTGACAAAAAAATACAGTCAGGCTATAAATCCGAGAAGAAGAAAGAGCATGCAGGTCTGGGTGGCTCTTATGTTTATATCGGCGGTTATTCAGTTTATAGATAAAAATATATTGATTGTCAGCTTTGCGAGTGTGATAGGTGTGCTTATCATTTTTATCATGCTTGAAAATCCAATGGCAAATATTGACAGGGATACAGGATTTTTCAACCTCAATGCCCTTTTTGAATACATGAAGGAGGCATATGGACAGGGGAATGATGTATCGATAGTGTGTATTCGCTATGGAAGCAATGAAAATGATTTTTTTACTAGAGAGATGGAAAAAAGTATTTTTTATGAGGTTGTTTCTTTTATAAATAAGCTGCCTGATAATTATGTTTTTAGAAGCTCGGCAAACGAGTATCTGCTGGTTTTTGAAAATACTGATTGTGCAGAAAAAACAATCGGAATATTGGAACGCAGGTTCGACAAGCCATGGGGCAGTGACAATATGACGATGCTGTTTGGGGAGATATATTATCTAAGGTCTACTGAGCTTGTGCGGAGACCATCGGATATACTGGGGCTTTTTCAATATGCCAAGCGTAACAGAGCTGAGTTTACGGGGCGCGGCGTGATGCTCATAAATAATGAAGTCATTGAGCACATATATGATGAAAATTCGGTTGAGAATGAGATAATAGAGGCATTGCGCGATAACCGTGTTGAGGTATTTTACCAGCCTATTTATAACACTAAAACGCATAAATTCACCTCTGCGGAGGCGCTTGTCAGAATAAGGTCGCGCGAGGGAAATATCATACCTCCGGGCAGGTTTATTGCTGTAGCTGAGAAGCAGGGACTCATTTTAAGGCTTGGAGAGCGCGTGTTTGAGATAGTGTGCAGATTTATTGTACAGCATGATATACATGCGATGGGAATTGAGTATATTGAATGCAATCTGTCAGTGGTGCAGTGTGCTTATGACCATTTAGCGCAGGATTTTATTGCAATTATGGAGAAATATCATGCGGATGCAAATGATATTGTGCTTGAGATTACAGAGTCTGCATCTATCACTGAAAAAAAGATACTGCTTGATAATATGAATGCCCTGCGTAAGGTGGGAGTGAGGTTTGCGCTGGATGATTTTGGCACAGGTCAGTCAAATTTAAGCTATATTGTTGATATGCCGATTGACATTGTGAAGTTTGACAGAGGCATGACAAATGCATATTTTGACAACGGAAAGGGCAAGCCTGTTATGGATGCCGCAATGGGCATGATTCAAAAGCTAAAGCTTGAGATTGTTTCTGAGGGAATCGAGGAGAAGGAGCAGTTTGTAAAGCTGGATGAGCTTGGAATAGATTACATCCAGGGCTATTATTTCTCAAAACCGAGAAATGCTGCTGAGTTTATTTCATTCATAGAAAGCAATAATGCATAGTTTATTTTATTCATACAAGATAATAATGCATAGGCAAAATAAAATATTTAAATAGTTACAATATGGATTAAAATCCGACGCTTTTAAACAGCGTCGGATTTTTTAAGTTCATTTAAGGTAGCCATGTTAGTATGACACCATCAAAACGAAGGGAGACATAAAACATGGCAGATCAAATGATTTTCAAGAGATTTGAAATTAAATACATGATAGATGAAACAGTTTTCGAAAAGCTGATGGAAGTGATGGATGGATATATGATAGCAGATGAGCATGGACGAAGCACAGTCTGCAGCTTATACTATGACACACCAAAGCATCTTCTTATCCGCAGATCATTGGAGCATCCGGTATATAAGGAAAAGCTAAGGCTTAGAAGCTACGGAGTGGCAAAGCTGTCTGACACGGTTTTTGTGGAGCTGAAAAAGAAATTCTGCTCGGTTGTATACAAGCGAAGAATTGCGATGACTCATGATAAGGCGCTTTTGTATCTGGCAGGAAATGGGCAGATAGCTGAGTCACAAATAACTGATTCACAGATAGCCGACTCACAGATTGCAAGCGAGATAAATTATGCACTAAAAATATATGAAAACCTTGCACCGGCAGTGCTTTTATCATATGAAAGAGAAGCATTTTATGCGAAAAACAATCACGAGTTCAGAGTGACCTTTGACAGAAATATTCTTTGGAGAGACTATGACCTGTCACTTGATAAGGGCATCTACGGCACACCGATACTTGAGGACCAAAAGGTGTTGATGGAGGTCAAGACAGATGGAGCCATACCGGGATGGATGGTTGATTTTCTCACGGCAAATAAGCTTTACAAGACATCATTTTCAAAATATGGTACAGCATACCGGGCGATATATGACCGTGCAAATCAAAAAAACACTAAGCCGGTTCATGATTGCGATTGGATATATGGGGATGAAATTGCAGCTGTGGCTGGGAATTGATGTATATGGTGATTGGTATGTAGCTGTGGCTGGAAGTGATGTATACGGAGATGGGCGTGTAGCTGTGGCTGGGAATTAAAGTAGAAATTTCAAAATAGAGATAAAAAACCAGAGATTAGAAATTATAAAAGAAAAATTATAAGAGAAAAATATAAGAGCAAAAATATAAGAGTAAAAATATAAAAGTAATATTATAAAAGAAATATTAGAAAATAGATATAACGGAGGATTACATATGCTTAGCAACATTTTTACAGGATTATTTGATACAACAGCCACAACGGTCATTTCGGTGCCGGATTTCATAATTTGTATAGTGGTTTCACTGATAATCGGAGCCTTTATTACGTGGGTTTACACATACAAAAGCCGCTATACAGCAAGCTTTGCGATAACACTTGCGATGCTTCCGGCAGTGGTGTGCATAGTCATCATGATGGTAAACGGCAATGTCGGTGCAGGAGTAGCTGTAGCGGGAGCCTTTTCACTGGTGCGTTTCCGCTCGGTACCGGGAACGGCAAAGGAGATAGGTACAATTTTCCTTGCCATGGCAGCAGGACTTATCGCAGGAATGGGCTATCTGGCATTTGCAGTGCTTTTTGCATTAATCATGGGCATGGTGATGCTCGTACTCAATATATCAGGCTTTTGCACACACAAAAGAGCTACATGTGAAAGAACGCTTAGGATTACAATTCCGGAGGATTTAAATTATGGTTCTGCCTTTGATGATTTATTTGAGAAATATCTCACAGCCTGTGAGATTGTTTCAGTAAAGACAACAAATATGGGAAGCCTTTACAAGCTTACCTATCACATAACACTTAAGGATTTGGCAATGGAAAAGAGCTTTATAGATGAGCTTCGCTGCCGAAATGGCAACCTTGAAATCGCAATTATGCAACAGGAGGTAAATACGAATGAGCTATAGAAAAGTTAAAAAATATTTTCAAAATATCAAGCTATATGGGATAATCGGTGCAGCTGTAATCATGGCAATGTCCGTAACTGCCTGCTCGACAGTCAAAAATTCAGGTACAGAGATATCAGCTGCCCAGACCTCTGCAGGTTTAGCGGATGAAGCCACGGTCAATGGAATTTATTCATATGATGATATGTTTACAGAGAGAGATCTTGATGTGGGCTATGATGAGAACAGCGCAGTAAAAATCAACCTGGCAGATGATTCGACCACAGTAACCGTAGGGGATAATACAGAGGCTGATGCTTCGGAATCGGATGATACCAAGGCAGATGAAACCCAAGCAGACAAGTTAGAAACGGATGAAACTAAAGTAGCGTCGAGCGGTGTGAGTATTTCCGGAAATATCATCTCCATATCCAAGGAAGGCACATATGTGCTTTCCGGAGCATTATCAGAGGGACAGATTGTCGTAGATGCAGACTCAGCCAAGGTACAGCTTGTGCTTGACAATGCCGATATCACCTGCGCATCGAGCGCAGCGATATATGTAAAGAATGCCGATAAGGCATTTATTACATTGGCAGAGGGTTCAGAGAACATTTTAATGAACACGGCAGAGTATGAGGCAATTGATGACAACAATATAGATGCTGTGATTTTTTCAAAGGATGATCTGACACTGAATGGCAAGGGAACACTCACCATAAATTCAGAGTATGGACACGGAATTGTATCAAAGGATGATTTGAAGCTTGTAGGCGGCACCTGCAATATCACTGCAAAAAACCATGCGCTTTCAGGAAAAGACAGCGTGCGAATTGCAGACGGTACATACAATCTGACTTCCGGCAAGGATGGAATTCACTCAGAAAACGCGGATGATGATGAAAAGGGCTTTGTATACATTGCATCCGGTGATTTTACAATTGAGAGTACAGGTGACGGCATAGATGCATCATATGTGGTACAAATTGATGACGGAGACTTTGATATAACTGCAGGCGATGGAGCTGAGAATGTCACAAAGACACACAATGACATGCCGGGCGGTGGACCGGGTGGCGATATGCGAGGCGGAAATTCAAAAGGTGGAGATGGTTCTGATGGAAGCCGGCCTGATGAAAAAGCTTCGGACAATACAGGAGGTCAGACTGCACAGACACCACCGGATAAGCCCGGTACAGACACATCAGATGGGCAGCAGTCTGATAAGAATTCACAAAGTAAGGATATTGCAGACAGCACAACTGCTTCAAGCGCATCGTCAGATACCGGTTCAGAGTCTGCATCATCTACATTATCAGATGCTGACTCAGAAAATGATTCATCTACATCATCAGATGCTGACTCAACAAGTACCAAGGGAATTAAGTCAGATGGCGCTCTCTATGTAAATGGAGGTACCTTTAACATCAACTCTGCAGATGACTCATTCCACAGTAACTCTGACGTCACAATAAATGACGGAACTTATACCATCAGCTCAGGCGATGATGGGATACACGCAGACAGTGAACTGCTTGTCAATGGTGGAACTATTACAGTCACAGAGAGCTATGAGGGCTTAGAGGGGCTCAATATCACAATAAATGATGGCAAAATAGATATCACTGCAAGCGATGACGGCATGAATGCAGCTGGCGGAAATGATGCGAGCGGTTTTGGCGGCAGGGGAGGAGATGGCTTCAAGGGTATGCAGGCACCAGATGTAGCGCAGAAGTCGGATGACACATCAGACAATACGCAGAAGCCGGATGATACATCAGATACGGCGCAGACAACCGGCAATATAACAGTCGCAGCACAGAAGCAGGACAACACATCAGACACAGCGCAGGATACAGACACTGCATCAGATGATGAAATGTGGATGGTCATCAACGGTGGCTACGTACACGTGCTGGCAGGTGGCGATGGCCTTGACTCAAACGGAGACCTGACTATAAACGGTGGAGAAGTTTATGTGGACGGTCCATCAGACAACGGCAACAGTGCCATAGACTATGGAGAGAAATCATCCTTTGATATCAATGGAGGAACTGTTGTCGCGGTGGGAAGCAGCGGTATGGCAGAGGATGTGAGCAGCGAATCAAAGCAGCAGGCAGCCTTTGTAAAGCTTGATTCACAGGCCGATGCCGGTGATGTGATATTAAAGGATGCTGACGGAAATGAGATTATTTCATATACAGCCCAAAAGAGATATGACTGTGTGATAATAAGTACAGCAGATTTGAAGGCAGGTCAGACCTATACACTTTCAGCATCAGGAAGTGAATCGGAGGTATCTCTTTAATCCGGCAATATTATATACCATGACGCATAGCCTGACAGTGTGATGTCAGGCTGGTGTCAAAACGGAGTGAAGACAAAGCAAGAGTATCATGCGGTTTTGTGAACAATGTGCGTGTGGTTGTTCTGAATAGTTAATTAATATGATATAATGAGTGAAAGTAAGAAGGAGGTCATCATGAGATTATTACTGGCAGAGGACGAAGAGGATTTAAGCCGCGCACTTGTAGCGGTGTTAAAACACAACAACTATTCAGTTGATGCCGTCTATGACGGAGCAGAGGCGCTCGACTATATAGAAAACTCAGATAACTATGACGGAGTAATACTAGACATCATGATGCCTAAAATGGATGGCATTACGGTGCTCAAAACTATCAGAAGCCATGGTAATTCTGTTCCCGTGTTGATGCTCACTGCAAAAGCAGAGATAGATGACCGTGTGGAAGGACTCGATAGTGGCGCCGATGACTACCTGACTAAGCCATTTTCCATGAAGGAGCTTATGGCACGAATCCGCGCTATGACAAGGCGTAAGGCTGACACAACAGACTCAGTGCTTACATTTGGTGATATCACTCTGGACAGATCAACCTATATACTTACCGGGCCTGCAAGCATTAAGAATACATGCAGCATTGAAAACAGTGAGCTGCATACAGACACTAATAATATGGACAATGGTAATCAGACCAGTAAAATCAAGGAAAATAATACTGTAGACGGACAAGTATCAGAAAATCGAAGTGTAGGAAATCAAAGTGCAGGAAATCCAATTAACGGAATCAGACTTGCAAACAAGGAATACCAGATGCTTGAGATGCTTATGACAAATCCGGGACAGATTATATCTGCTGACCAGTTTATGGACAGAATATGGGGATATGATTCAGAAGCAGAACAGAATGTAGTTTGGGTTTACATATCCTATTTGCGCAAAAAGCTTGCATCAGTGGGCTCAGCAACCCAGATAAAGGCAACCCGAGGAGTCGGATATTCGATAATTTATTGATTATTCACACATCAGTGTAGATAAGTTCAATAGATAATAGAATCCATTGGTTAGAAAGTGAAATATCAGAGATTCAACAAAGACTAGAGACCATCACTGAGGAAGGAACAATTTATCCTACACAAAAAGACGGAAATGTTAAATGGTATGTTTGGAAAAATGGCAGAAGAGAGTATTTATCAAAGAAAAATGATAAAGAAATCAAAAATCTTTTCAATAAAAAATATCTGGAGCTTTATCTGAAGGACACAATAAATGAGCTCAGACTACTTGAGATAAACAGGAAAGCCCGGAAAAAATATAAAACGGATTATGCCCAGAAAATGTTGAAGCAAAAACATTATAGCAGTATACTTTTAGCAGTTGATAAGAAGGAAAATGAAGAGACAAATGAAAAGACAAATGAAAAGACACAGGTTCCTAACCCTGAAGCTCTCAAATTTTATACCAAAATGGGAATCATAGTGCGGTCAAAATCAGAAGTAATTATTGCGACAGCCTTGTATGATAATAATATAAAGTTTGAGTACGAGAAGGCGATTAAAATCTCAGATGTTATTTATTATCCCGATTTTACGGTTGAGAAGAAAAATGGCGACATAATTCTGTGGGAGCATCTTGGATTGATAGACAATCCTGATTATCGAAATAAAGCTTATCGAAAGATATTGAAATATAACGAAAATGGATATTATCAGGGAAAAAATCTTATATTGACATATGAAACAGCGGAAAGTCCATTGGACCCAATGGATGTAGAACATGAAATAGAAAAAATGTGCAGGTGATAAAATGCTCAAAAAATTACGAAGAAAATTTATAGCCATAGCAATGTTATCAGTTTCAATTGTTCTCATTGCAATTGTAGGCACGATAAACATTGCAAATTATATAAGTACGAATGAAGCACTGGATGCGCGCCTTAAGCTGATTGCCGGAAACGGAGGAACATTCCCGGATCTTTTAGAGCAGAAGAACATGGGAGTGGAAGGAAATAAAACCGACAGTATAAATAATGGGACTTCCACACGCAAAGAGCCACCATCAGGAAAGACAGATGTACAGCCACCGGAGGATATGAATCAGGCTGACTTAAATGAGAATGACATAAAAGAGAATGACCTAAAACGCCATGGCATCTCGCCGGAGAGTCAGTTTGATACCAGATACTTCACTGTCACTATAAACAGCAATGGCGAGGTGGAAAATATTGACACAAGTAAAATAGCATCTGTTTCGTCAGAGAATGCAGCACAATACGCGAAAAAGCTTTGGAAATCAGGCAAAAAGGGTGATGGCAAAAATGGATTCTCAGAAAGTTTTAAATACATGACAGTATGTGAGGGTGGCTCTACAATGTATATTTTCCTGAGCTGTCAGCGAGAACTTTCAACAATAAGAACATATGTATTAGCCAGTGTTGGAATCAGTGTGTTCGGACTTGGAGTTGTATTTGTTATGATATACTTCTTCTCGGGAAAAATACTAAAGCCTGTATCGGAAAGCTATGAAAAGCAGAAGCGATTCATAACTGATGCCAGCCATGAAATAAAAACTCCACTTACCATAATAGATGCAAATACAGAGGTCATCGAGATGATTGAGGGAGAGAATGAATGGACAAGCAGCACCAGAAAACAGGTGGCACGCTTGACCTCACTCACGGAAAAGCTTGTATTTTTGTCGAGGATGGATGAAGAAGCAACAAAGCTTGAGATGCTGGAATTTTCATTATCTGACGCAATACTTGATACCGCAGAGCCGTTCAAAACGGTAGCCCGGACAAAAGGGAAAAAGCTTACAATAGATGTGACAGATGGAATACTGTATACAGGCGATGAGAAGACTATCAGACAGCTTGTATCAATTTTACTTGATAATGCAATGAAGTATTCAGGATGCAGCAACGCAGGCTTCGAAAAGGGTAATATCAATAAAAACAATCTTAATAAAACCATCCAAACACAAAACGATTGTGCCACCACCATAAATCCGGCACCGGAAATAGAAATATCCCTGAAACAATCCGGTAAAAACCGTATAATTACCGTGTGGAACACTGTAGACGAGACTGCAAACATCAAAAAAGGCAGACAGGACATACTGTTTGAGCGCTTCTACCGCACTGATACTTCACACAACTCAAAAACAGGAGGCTTTGGAATAGGTTTATCAGCAGCCTATGCCATAGTAAAGGCACACAAAGGAAAAATCACTGCAGAAAGCAAAGATGGCAGGTCTATTAAATTTACAATCGTACTGTAAATTAAAAATATTTTTTTACATGCATTTTACACACTAATGATTTTGCATTTTACATTTCCCCATTACTATATCAGTTGTAACAAACAAAGAAACAAATTCAAGAAAGAAATGAAAGAGGAAATTAAAATGAAAAATCGTATGAAAAAACTTTTAGTTTTAGCAACTGCTGCAACAATGATGACAGCAGCATTTACAGGATGTGGCTCAAGCTCAGACGGAGCAGACAACAATGCAGATACAAGCGCAAATAAGAGCGCAGATGAAGGCACATCAAATGAGAACTTAAGCGGTTCACTTTCACTTGCAGGAAGTACATCAATGGAGAAGCTTTGTGAGGCACTCAAGGAGTCATTCATGGAGAAGAATCCCGGAGTTACAGTAACAGTTGAGTATACAGGCTCTGGTTCAGGAATCGAGTCAGTAACAGCAGGAAGCGTAGATATCGGAGATTCATCAAGAGCACTTACAGATGATGAGAAAGCAAACGGCGTTGAGGAAAACATCGTAGCAATCGACGGAATCGCAGTAATCACAGACAAGGACAACTCAGTAACAGAGCTTACATCAGATGACTTAAAGAAAATCTACACAGGTGAGATTTCAAACTGGAAAGACCTTGGTGGAAAAGATGAGGCAATCGTAGCAATCGGCCGTGAGGCAGCTTCTGGTACAAGAGGAGCCTTCGAGGAGCTTCTTGATGTAAAGGATCAGTGTAAATATGCACAGGAGCTTGATTCAACAGGAGCGGTTCTTGCAAAGGTAGGCTCAACACCTGGAGCAATCGGATATGTTTCACTTGACGTGCTTGATGATACAGTAACAGCAATGAAAATTGACGGAGTAGAGGCAACAGAGAAAAACATTGTAGCAGGCAAATATCTTCTTTCTCGTCCATTCGTAATGGCTACAAAGGGCAAGGTTGACGAGCAGAACGATATTGTTAAAGCTTGGTTTGACTATATAAACTCAGATGAGGGACAGGCAGTTATCAAGAAGGTAGGTCTTATCCTCCCTCAGTAGAAATATCGGTCATATTAATGATACGAAATACAGACATCAATACGAGACATCGCTAGTATGTATAAGTATAAAAATAATACAAAATACAGACATCGATATTAGACATCAGTATTAATACATATCGACAAGATACATGGTTTCCTCAGGAAATGGCAGGTTTCCTGGGGAACTTTTTGAAACAAGGAGTATCAAATGAAACATAAATCCATAGTAGAGAATGTTGCCAAAATAATATTCACGGTATGTGCGGTTGTGGCAATATTCGCAGTATTATCAATAACAATTTATATGTTCCTTAAAGGCGCACCGGCATTTTTCAAGGTCGGAGTGTTAAACCTCTTATTCGGAACAAAATGGGCACCGACAGCGGCAGACCCAAGCTACGGAATATTGTACATAATCCTCACATCCATCATAGGAACAGCAGTATCTATCCTTATAGGAGTACCAATTGCTCTTCTTACGGCAGTATTTCTCACTGAGGTGTCGAATAAAAAGCTCTCAGCAATAGTGCAGCCGGCAGTAGAGCTGCTTGCAGCCATTCCATCAGTAATCTATGGACTTTTAGGACTTATGATACTTAATCCGGTATTATACAAGCTGGAGAAACATATTTTTGCAAACTCAGCAACACATCAGTTTACCGGCGGATCAAATCTGCTTGCAGCAATCATAGTGCTTGCAATTATGATTCTTCCTACGGTAATAAACATGAGCGTATCATCAATACAGGCAGTACCGCAGCAGATGAGAGCGGCATCACTTGCTCTTGGAGCAACAAAGATACAGACAATATTTAAAGTGACGGTTCCTGCAGCAAAGTCAGGAATCATGACAGGAATTGTGCTCGGAATAGGACGTGCGCTAGGAGAGGCTATGGCTATCAACATGGTAGCCGGTGGAACGGTAAGCTTTCCACTTCCGTTCAACTCAGTGCGTTTCCTTACCACACAGCTCGTCAGCGAGATGGGATACGCCAGCGGACTTCACAGACAGGTGCTTTTCTCAGTAGGTCTTGTGCTTTTTGTGTTTATCATGATAATCAACCTCACCCTTATGAAACTCAAAAAGAAAGGAGCTGTGGAAAATGACTAGTATAAATGGAAAACGCCGCAGAATAGGCGATGATGTAGTATACTTTTTCATATATCTGTGTGCAGCATTATCGGTAGTGCTGCTTGCGGGAATCATCATATATGTATTTGTCAGGGGAATCGGCCAGGTAAACTGGCAGTTTCTGACCAGCGAGACATCTGTCTTAAGAGGCACTGTCGGAATTGCGGGAAACCTGCTCAATACACTTTACATCATAATTATCACCATGCTTATAGCAACTCCTGTCGGAGTGGGAGCAGCCGTGTACCTGAATGAGTATGCAAAGCCGGGTAAGCTCGTATCCACAATAGAGTTTGCCACAGAGACACTTGCAGGAATACCGTCAATCATCTTTGGACTCTTCGGAATGATGTTCTTTGGACAGACAATAGGCTTTGGCTACAGTATCCTGACAGGCTCACTGACACTGACGCTCATGGTGCTGCCTCTCATCACAAGAAATACACAGGAGGCACTGAAAACTGTACCGGACAGCTACAGACACGGAGCAGTAGGACTCGGAGCCGGAAAATGGCACACCATCCGTACCATCCTGCTGCCATCAGCCATGCCGGGAATCATCACAGGTGTTATCCTTGCAATCGGCCGAATAGTAGGTGAGTCAGCAGCACTCCTCTTTACGGCAGGAAGTGCAGGAATGCTTCCAAAGGTTGCCAGCGGATATTTCTCAAAGATAATGCAGTCAGGTGGAACACTTACCATCAAGCTCTACCTTGCAGCGACAAGTGAAGGAAAATTCGACCAGGCATTTGGAATTGCGGTTGTGCTTCTCGTAATCGTATTCCTTATCAATATCCTGACAAAGGTGCTGGCAAAGAAATTCCAGGCGAAGTAAACTAAGCAAGGCAGACAAAGTAGGCCAAGTAAAGTAAATCAGGCAAAGTAAGTAAGCCCGGCACAGCAATATTGGTAAAACATATAAACAGGCTAATATAATAAATAAACTAACTAACAGAAGAAGCTTCGATTTGATATCAGTAAATTCGCAGCTTCTTTTTTAGTTTCTTTTTTTATTACTTTTCTTCGTTCAAAGCTCATTTGTGGCATTAATATTTTTTCTTAAACAAATCTTAATGTGTTACATAATTGGATTTTAATGTTACAATTGATACAATAAGACCAACATAAAACTTCCGGAGGCAATTATGTATAAAGTATTAGTATGTGATGATGAAAAAGACATTGTATCAGCAATCAGCATTTATTTAACCAGCGATGGCTACGAGGTAATCCCGGCGCGAAACGGGCTGGAGGCGCTCGATATAGTAAAACACAATGATGTGCATCTTGTCCTTATGGACATCATGATGCCTGTCATGGACGGCATAGAGGCGATGGTGGAAATCAGAAAAATCTCCAATGTGCCGGTCATACTGCTCACTGCCAAAAGTGAGGACACTGACAAGGTACTCGGGCTCACGGTCGGAGCAGATGACTATGTGACGAAACCGTTTAACCCGGTAGAGCTGCAGGCGAGGGTGAAGTCGCAAATCAGGAGATACATGCTTCTCGGCGCGGGCAATACAAGCGTAGGAAAGCTGGTAATCGGCGGCATTGAGCTCGATGATAAATCAAAGACAGTGACAGTTGATGGCGAGGCAGCAAATCTCACACGTACAGAGTACGATATTTTGAAGCTTCTCATGGAGCATCCGGGCGAGGTGTATTCGCCGAATCAGATATATGCAAAGGTCTGGAAGGATGAGCCATACGGGACAGAAAACACGGTGGCGGTACATATCCGTCATCTCAGAGAAAAGGTTGAGATAAATCCGGCTGAGCCAAGGTACTTAAAGGTCATCTGGGGGCGCGGATACAAAATTGACGCTGAATAGGTGCATGCTTGATACAGCTTTGTCAAGTGAAGCACTATAAAATGGAAGGTGAATGATATGAAAAAAATATCAAGAAATCTGTGGCTTAAGCTGGCGGCATTTATAGTATGCTCGGTCATGGCGGCAGGGCTTGTTGTAACAACGTTAGTTGCAGTGTACACAAACAATTATGAAAGCACAGCACAGCTAAGGGAGGAAATTCATGCGAATATTGCAGGAGCCTATAGCAGACAGATGGTGTACAACTATGAATCCGGTGATGAGGATGCATTTTCGCAGATGACTAATGATACCAATCTGCAGGCCGCAGTGGTAAAGAGCAATGAAACATCAGAGGACAAGGTAGATGTAAAATCTGATACAGCAAAGGTGTATTCAAGTGTTGATGAAATATCAAATCCGGATTATATTTTTAGCTACAAGGCAAAGAACTTAAAGTGGAACAGGCTATCATATCTGTGGGATGCAATGAGCGGCAGCTATGAAGAGTCAGATGCTGCTTCAAGCGATATGAACAGTGAGAGAATCAGCTCAATCATGTATTCCAAGACAAATGGACTCTTTTATCTGTGCCTGAATGATGGCACAGCTTATGTCATTCCAAAGGTGAGGGTGATGACAGGCTCTAACGATAACAGCTCGCTTGGCTTATATAAGGCAGTTGAGAAAACCGATGAGAATGGAAATAATTACTTTGCCTACGAGGAGATGTTTACAGGCCAGCCGCTCGATATTACAGGCTTCACCGAGTGGAAAAATGTAAAGTGCTATGATGAAAAAGGAAATCATATAAAGTGTGGCATGAATCTGAGTGATGACGGCGATTCAGGCTTTGATAGTGACGGCTCTTACTACGATTATAATGATGATATTTATTATGACAGCTACGAAATCATAAAAGTTGTGGAGCAGGTGAATGAGAGCTATGAGCTTTTACCGGATACATTTAATATATCAGACAACGGAATTGTGTACTATCCATACACCCAAACGGAAGATAAGCCTGAGTACTATTATGTGTATGCAAAGCTGCCGCAGCAGCTTCAGGCAAAGGGCGATTACTTCAATCAGGCAGACAGCTTACTTGACGTCATGGAATTTACAGAGGCTCATTTGAGTGTATTGTTTGTCATATTTATACTTGGTTTTGTAATTACGGCGGGGTATCTGCTGACAGTTGCCGGAAAACGCGAAGATTCGGAGGAAATTAAATTACGATTATATGACAGGCTGCCGTATGAGGTGATGCTCGGTGTGACAATGCTAGCAGACTTTATGGTATTTCCGGCAGGCTTTTTACTTATAAAGCAGCTTCCGGTGGTAGCACTCATTTGTCTGGCGGCAACCATGGTTTCGCTTGAAGCAATCCTGTCAACATACGTAAGAATCAGGGCACATGAGTTCTGGAAGCATACACTGTGCTACTATGTTGTGAGATTTTTCTTAAAGCCTGTCAAAAAGCTATGCAGGATGGTATTTGCCCCAATCAGATACGGCTTTTCATGGATAGAAAGAAATGTACCGCTGTTTCTGATTAGTATGCTGGCATTCGGCCTTTTATGTCTGCTTGAGCTTATAGGCTTTGGAGTAGGGAGTATTGGATTTATATTCATTATAAAGCTTATAGAGCTTGCTCTGCTTATCACATTCATCATGCAGTATGACAGGATAAGATGCGCCGCAAAGGCAATAGCAAACGGTGATTTTTCACAGCCGGTTGATACATCAAGGCTTATGCTGTTTTTCAGAAAGCATGGAGAGGATTTGAATAATGTGAGCAATGGAATAGAGGCGGCGGTCTCTGAAAAAATGAAGAGCGAGCGCTTCAGGACGGAGCTCATCACAAATGTGTCGCATGATATCAAGACACCGCTCACCTCGATTATCAATTATGTGGACCTGTTGCAGAAGGAGGACATAGATAACGAGAAGGTACGCGAATATCTTGACGTTCTCGACAGACAGTCATCACGTTTGAAAAAATTAATTCAGGATTTACTCGAAGCGTCAAAGGCATCTACCGGCAGCATAAACGTAGAGCTGGAGGAACTGGATGCGGCTGTTATGCTGTCACAAGTAGCCGGAGAATACAAAGAAAAATTCGAGAAAAATAATCTTGATTTAATTATTAAAAATGATGTTACACCTGTCATGATTCAGGCAGACGGACGACATCTGTGGAGAGTGTTTGATAACCTGATGAACAATATCAACAAATACGCCCAGACGGGTACGAGAGTGTATATTGACATCATTCCAAAGGACAGCGGAGCCATCATAACCTTCAAGAATGTATCAGCTACACCGCTTAATATCTCAAGCGATGAGCTTAAGGAGCGTTTTGTCAGAGGAGACAGTTCACGAAATACCGAGGGCAGTGGACTTGGACTGTCTATTGCAGAAAGCCTTATGAAGCTCATGAACGGTACTTTGGAGCTGACTGTGGATGGTGATCTTTTTAAGGTGACTCTGGAGTTTTAAGCTTTTTAAAACAATATTATGATACCTATTGACCGTCTAATCATATTATATATTGAACTTATAAGACATAAGAAACAATAAAAGCCGGGGCAGATGCCCCGGTTTAAAAAGTTATTTTTCGCATTCTTTTACAAAATCAACTACTTCCATATTCTTTTTCATTATATTATCGTCTTTTTCCATTTCACTAATTGTCATCCAATAATAGTGTCGGGAGTTAATAGAAAAGTCGTTTTTATTCATTATTTTTGGAATATTTTTAAATTCTACTTCGTACAGCCTATGGTTATACACTCTGTTTTCGTTATGGCTTACGGAATATTTTTCCTGTACTCTGGATGATATATATTTGCATTTGATTTCTTTTTTGGGTATACCTAAATTATTTGATAAATTACTGATGATAAAGGCTTCATTGTCTTTATCTGCGGTTTTTAAATTGGGAAACAGCTTACAGTCCCATCTTTCATCATAATATGTAAGATATTTTGTTTTTATGCCGGGGGCACTGTTTTTTATTATAATTAATGAATGATTATGCTGTATCATGTCCAATCCTTCTATATCTCTCAATAAGTCTGTGTGAGTATAATTATTGTTTTTGAAATCAATAATATCATATATTATTTTTATCATGTAAACAATTCCGATAACACAAAATATAGTTTTAAATACAATTCCCGGGATGATCCATATGGTTTCATAGGTTGCTGTCCATACTGATATTAAGAAAGATATACCTGCTATAATTGTATCTATTGTTATCTTTTTGCCTATAAAATCGCGCTTTTTTTCAAGTAAAAGCTCCAATTGTTCCCTACTAATTAAAATTTTCATAACCCCTCCGGATAATAGTGTTGAATCACATGATATAATTATAAATGATGAAAAATGATATGGCAATAAAAATATAAATAGAAAACAAGAAGGAATGCTATTACAAATTATAATAACATTCCTGAATAATCATATCATCTCCAAAAACCTCTCATGAATCCGTGTATCATCATCAAGCTCCGGATGAAAAGCCAGCCCAATCTGGTTCTTATACTGCACACCGACAATTTTGCCGTCATACTCTGCGAGTACACGCACATCATTCTTTGCTGAATCATCAATAGCCTCCACATATGGCGCCCTGATAAATGTCATGGTAAAGTCAAAGCTATTGTCAAACCTTGCTGTAGCCTCAAAGCTTCCAAGCTGTCTGCCGTAGGCGTTTCTTTTAACAGTGACAGGCAGAGTGCCGAAATATACGTTGTCATCGTTGCTGATATGTGAAGCTAAAAGGATAAGACCGGCGCAGGTTGCAAGCACCGGAAGTCCGTTTGCGATTCTTCCCTTAAGCTCATCAAACATATCAAGCTCACGGAGCAGCTTGCCCTGGACAGTGCTCTCACCGCCCGGCAGCACGAGTCCGTCTAAGTCACAGATATCTGATTTTTTGCGCAGCTCTACACATTCGCACCCAAGAGACTCAAGCATGCGCTTGTGCTCAATAAACGCTCCCTGAACAGCTAAAACACCAATCTTAAGTCCTGATTTCATTTTATTTGCCTCTTTCTTCCATGATGATTTTAATCTCGCTCTCGTTGATTCCGACCATAGCCTCACCGAGATCCTCAGAAAGCTCTGCGATGAGCTTTGCATCAGTAAAGTTTGTCACAGCCTTTACGATAGCGGCAGCTCTCTTGGCAGGATCGCCTGACTTGAAGATACCTGAACCGACGAACACTCCCTCAGCACCGAGCTGCATCATAAGAGCCGCATCAGCCGGAGTAGCCACACCGCCTGCCGCAAAGTTTACAACCGGAAGCTTGCCATTGTCATGAACGAATTTGACCAGCTCGAAAGGCACCTGAAGATTTTTAGCCGCCTCGAAAAGCTCGTCCTCACGCATGGAAGTAAGATTTGCAATCTCAGAATTCATCTTTCTCATATGTCTGACAGCCTGCACGATATCACCTGTACCGGGCTCACCCTTTGTACGGATCATGGAAGCTCCCTCGTTGATACGGCGGAGTGCTTCACCGAGGTCTCTTGCACCACATACGAAAGGCACCTTGAAATCTCTCTTGTTGATATGGTACACATCATCAGCAGGTGAAAGCACCTCAGACTCATCAATGTAGTCAATCTCGATAGCCTCGAGCACCTGAGCCTCCACGAAGTGACCTATACGGCACTTTGCCATGACAGGGATGCTGACAGCCTCTTGAATTCCCTTAATCATCTTAGGATCGCTCATTCTTGAAACACCGCCTGCGGCTCTGATATCAGCAGGGATTCTCTCAAGCGCCATAACAGCACATGCACCGGCATCCTCGGCAATCATGGCCTGCTCCGGAGTCGTGACATCCATGATGACACCGCCCTTTAGCATCTGTGCAAGTCCTTTGTTGAGTTCGTATTGAGTATTCTTATTGTTTTCCATTTGTTAAGTCTCCTTTTATTTTTATATTGCTTTTATGTCAATTTATATGACGAAAGTAGTCAGGCGTGAGCAAATATGTTTAAGTGGCGCAGGCGGCGTGTACACTCTCGTGAGAGCGCATAGAGGAGTTGCTTAGATACTGTTGAATTATGCCCAAGAAAACCAGAAATGCACCGGCATGGAAGCCGGGGCAAGGAGCTATCGAGCCATGGAGGGCGAGTAGCGACGGTTTCGTCTGGCATAGAAAAACTATAAGGCATAATTCTTACAGTATCTTGGCAGCAAAGCGTAGCGAACACGAGAGTGTACACGCCGCCTGCGCTGCTGGGCTGTATTTGCTCACATCAGCCGCATATCATGGTTGCAATATTACGCCACATCTGGTAATATTAAAATATTCAAAATAAGGAAAATAAAAATGCCAGAAAGCGGTGAATCAATGCTGACCTACGACCTCACAAAAACAGATGGTCCACTCTACAAATGCCTGTATGAGTGCATCAAAAACGATATATCACAGGGAAAATTAAGCTCCGGAGAGAAAATGCCATCAAAACGTACCCTCGCAAAGAATCTGGGGGTTAGTACCATTACTGTTGAAAATGCATATGACCAGTTGATAGGCGAGGGCTATATGTTTGCAAGACCAAAGAGGGGCTATTTTATAGCCGATGTGTCAGATATCAGGGTAATCAAGGCACCGGTGCAGAAGGAGCTTAGCATAAAGCTGCCGCCTGAGCAGGATGAAAGTATATTTGACTTCTCGTCAAACAGGACAGACCCGGGTAACTTTCCGTTTTCCATATGGGCAAAGCTCATGCGAGAGACGATTTCCCTTAGGGAGCAGGAGCTTTTGTCGGTGTCGCCGTGTGGCGGAGTGAGAGAGCTTCGGGAAGCGATAGCAAGCCATCTGTCATCGTTTCGCGGTATGAATGTGGACCCGGACCAGATAATAGTCGGAGCGGGAACAGAGTATCTGTACGGACTGCTTGTGAAGCTTTTGGGTACGGACAAGGTATACTGCGTGGAGGATCCGGGCTATAAGAAAATCAGCCAGATATACGAGTGTAACAATGCAAAATGCCTGCCGGTGCAGATGGATGAGCAGGGCATCAGCGTGGAGCTTATAAAGAAAGCGAACGCGCAGATAGCACATATCAGCCCGACACACCATTTCCCGACAGGAATCACGATGCCTGTGAACCGCCGCTATGAGCTTTTGGCATGGGCCAACGAGAGCAACGACAGATACATCATAGAGGATGATTATGACAGTGAGTTTCGCATGAACGGACACCCGATACCTCCCATCCTCTCGATAGATGCGTGCGAAAAGGTCATCTATATAAATACATTTTCAAAATCTCTCACATCCACCATCCGAATCAGCTACATGGTGCTGCCGGAGCATCTGGCAAATGAGTTTTACAGGAGGCTTTCATTTTACTCATGTACGGTATCCACCTTCGAGCAGTACACGCTGGCACGATTTATCAGCGAGGGCTATTTTGAAAAGCACATAAACAGGATGAGACTGCACTACGGCAGAAAGCGCCAGAGCGTGCTTTCGTCCATAAAAGGCTGCTTCACTGAAAAGGAATGCAGGGTAATAGAAAATGACTCCGGACTGCATTTTATCATACAGTTTGACACGAACCTTCCGGACAAAACAGTTGAAGAAAGGCTTTTGAAAAAAGGCATAAAGCTTCAGGCGATTACCCACTTCAACCTGAGTAAGCCAAAGGAGGACAGGCATCAGTTTATTATCAATTACTCAAATATTGATGCAGACAGGATAATGGACAAACTCCTAATTATTAAAGATACAATACTTTAATAAAGCCGACTATAAAGCATATAAATAGTGTATACAAATAATAAATACAAACAGTGCGAATAATTTATGTGTGTAAAAATTTGACATAGATTTTACATACATCTGATAGAGCATTTTACAAAGCATCCATATAATGTATTCTCGAAGACAAGAAATTTATTACATGTTGCAGGAGATACAAATGGAGAAAAAAATCAAAATTCAGGTTCGCGACCTGAATCTGTATTATGGCCAGAATCATGCACTGCATGGTGTCAATATGGACATAAAAGAAAACAGCGTGACAGCGCTGATCGGACCGTCAGGATGTGGTAAGTCTACATTCTTAAAGTGTATCAACAGAATGAATGATCTGGTTGACAACGTCAGAATCGAGGGAAGCATCGAGATAGATGGTGAGAATATATATGCACCATCAGTCGATACAACAGTCCTTCGCAAAAAGGTCGGAATGGTTTTCCAGCAGCCTAATCCGTTCCCGATGAGCATATATGACAATATCGCATATGGCCCGAGAGTGCATGGCATCAAGGATAAAAAGACGCTCGACCAGATTGTTGAGGAAAGCCTTCAAGGTGCAGCAATTTTTGACGAAGTTAAAGATAGATTAAAGAAATCTGCCATGGGACTTTCTGGCGGACAGCAGCAGAGACTTTGTATTGCGAGAGCGCTTGCCGTACAGCCGGAGGTGCTTTTGATGGATGAGCCAACCTCAGCGCTCGACCCTATCTCTACTTCAAAGATAGAGGAGCTCATGGAGGATTTAAAGAAAAAGTACACAGTTGTAGTTGTAACACATAACATGCAGCAGGCAGTGCGTGTGTCGGACGATACAGCCTTCTTCCTTGTAGGAGATATGGTTGAGTTTGGCGACACAAAGACGATTTTCTCATATCCACAGGACAAGAGAACAGAGGATTACATCACAGGGAGGTTTGGTTAATGAGATCGAAATTCGACGAGCAGCTTAAGAATCTGAATGAAGAAATGATGCACATGGGAAGCATGATTGAGGAGTCAATCCAGAAGGCAATCGAAGCATTTATACATCAGGATGCCGATAGCGCCAAGGCAATCATGGAGGGAGATTCAGAGATAGACAGAGAGCAGAAAAAGATAGAAAGCCTGTGCTTTAATCTGCTCATGCAGCAGCAGCCTGTAGCAAGAGACCTTAGAACAATTTCTGCAGCGATGAAGATGGTTACTGATATGGAGCGTATAGGAGACCACGCTGCCGATATCAGCGAGATGACCATTTTGATGAGCAGTGACAAGCCATACAGGGTCAATATAGAGCATGTCAAGAGCATGGCTTCAGAGACTATGCTTATGCTTATCAGGGCAATCGAGGCATATGTTGAGAAGAACAATGACAAGGCTCACGTAGTAATGAAGCAGGACGATGTGGTGGATGAGCTTTTTGATCAGGTAAAGGCTGAGCTTATAGATTTCATCAGGGAGCATCCTGAGGATGGTGAGCAGGCAGAGGACCTTCTCATGGTAGCAAAATACTTCGAGCGTATCGGAGACCATGCAACAAATATTGCCGAGTGGGTTGAATTTGCACTTGATGACAAGGTTCGTAAGTCATGATTTAATTATCATACCGGAAAATTAAATCGTAATAATATAAAGATGAAATTAATACAGACGATGGATTTTACATAAATTTTACATAAAACCATCGTCTGTTTTACATTAGTAATGTATAATCGAAAGTAAAGAACAGGTAAAAATTTTACATAAGATTTTGAAATGGAGAAAGCTATGGCACTTATTTATATTGTAGAGGACGATGAGAGCATACGTGAGATAGAGACAATTGCTCTGAAAAACAGTAATTACATCGTCAGTGCATTTGAAAACGCAAAGGAATTTTACAAGAAGCTGGATGAGCTCGTACCGGACCTCATACTGCTTGATGTGATGCTTCCGGATGAGAGTGGCTACGATATCGTCAGAAAGCTCAGAAAACGTCCGGCTACACAGGATATTCCTATTATAATGGTCACAGCCAAGACCACAGAGATGGATATGATAAAAGGGCTCGACGGAGGCGCAGATGATTACATCAAAAAGCCTTTCTCAATCATGGAGCTTATCACAAGAGTAAAGGCACTGCTCAGGAGAACAGCGAAGGAGGAGCCGAAGCTTTTAAAGCTGGATGATCTGGTGATTGACCATGAGCGCCATGTGGTTACAGTGAAAAATGAGCCTGTTGACCTGACCTACAAGGAGTACGAGCTTTTAAGACTTCTGATGGGCAGTCAGGGCATAGTCATGACCAGGGAGGTCATCATGAGAAGCGTCTGGGATACTGACTTTGAGGGCGAGACACGTACAGTGGACATGCACATAAAGACACTCCGCCACAAGCTGGGTGACTATGGCAGCAGGATAAAGACAGTGAGAAATGTGGGCTATGTTATAGAATAATAGCTGTTATAATGATTTTTAATATACATAAGCGGAGCGTACAGCATGAAAAAGAAGATTAACTATTATCTGGTAGCAACAGCACTTTTTGTAGCAGTTGCCACTATGGTTTCCATGACAGTAATCAACTATTACCTCTTTCAGAAGCAGGTAAAGGAAGACCTGCAGGTCATGGCAGAGACAATAGAAAGCACCGGAATACTAAAACAGGATATAAATGAAATCCCGCAGATTGACGTGGAGGGTATTCGTGTCACCTGGATTGACAAGGACGGCACAGTGCTGTATGACAATCAAAATGATGTGAAAAAACTTGAAAATCATGGCGATAGACCGGAAGTTGAATCAGCATTTGATAAAGGTACGGGAGACAGCGTGAGAACATCAGCCACCATGAACAGCAATACCTTTTATCATGCCATAAAGCTCAATGATGGAACGGTACTGCGTGTCTCTATTGCAGCAAGAAGTATCTGGAACATGTTTGCAAGCAGTATACCTGCCATGCTTATAGTGACGGTTATCATAGTTGGAATATGTGTGGTTCTCGCCAAGAGCCTGACCAGAAAGCTCATGAAGCCAATCGAGACACTCGCAGGCAACCTGGAGCAGGCCTCTGTCATCCAGAAAAAGACAGAGTACAAGGAACTCGTGCCGTTCATGAATGCGATAAGGATACAGCATGAGGGCGTGCTTGCCGCGGCAAAGAGCAGACAGGACTTCACAGCCAATGTGTCACACGAGCTAAAGACTCCGCTCACAGCCATCTCCGGCTACGCAGAGCTCATAGAAAACGGCATGGTCGAAAAGGAGCAGCAGATTCATTTTGCCACTGAAATCAGAAGAAATGCACAGCGCCTGCTTTCCTTAATCAATGATATCATAAAGCTCTCGGAGCTTGATTCCAGCGAGGCGCAGCAGGGCTTTGAACAGCTTGATCTGTATGGTCTGGTCAAGGACTGTATGGAAAATCTACAGGTGAATGCCGAGCAGAGAAAAGTAGCACTCAATTTTGACGGCACTGACTGTATGGTGCGGGGCAACAGGCAGCTTCTCACGGAGCTCGTTGAGAATCTCTGCCAGAATGCTATCCGCTACAACAATGAGGGCGGCACCGTAAATGTTACGGTACACAAGCTAGGCGGCAAGACAGTTCTTACGGTCGAGGACAACGGCATAGGCATCCCAAAGGACCAGCAGGAGCGCGTCTTTGAGCGCTTCTACAGAGTGGACAAGAGCCGCTCGAAGGAGACCGGCGGCACAGGCCTTGGGCTTGCGATAGTAAAGCATATAGTGGAGCTGCATGATGCAGGGCTGACGCTCGACAGCGAGGTGGGGCGTGGCACAACAATAAAGGTGGAGTTTTAGCTCCGCCTTTTTACGTGAAGAGAGGGACACACGCACTGGGCAGCAAGACGCACACCGTACTTCCACGTGAGCTACGCTTCGTGTCTAAGAGTCTGTAGGAATTATGCTTTTTAGGTTTTCGATGCCCGACGAAACCGGCTTTTATGCACCATCCGTGGTACATAACGCCTTGCCCAGCCGTCCATGGCTTGGCATTTCTGTTTATTGAGGCATAATTCAACAGACTCTAAGTCCCTTCGCTATGCGCTCACGCGGAAGTACGGTGTACGTCTCGCTGCACGGCTTGTGTGTCCGTAGTAATAAGAAAACCGGGCACACAAGCCCTTGCAAAATCATGACGCAGTGTTTATAATCATATGTTAGCAGCGAAAACAAGGCAAGACCAGGAGGAACAGCCATGTATCAGGAAATATCAAAATTACTTATGTACGGAGATTTATCTCAGGACGAGATACTTTATAAATTGGGCCAGCTCTTTGAGCAGTTTGAGGTGGGCGAGTACAACAAGACAGAGCTTGTGCGCGACATCAATACACAGGTCAAGAGAATCTTAAAGGTGGCGACAGACTATGGTTTTGATGACAATCTGTGGCACAACTATCTCACTTTCTTCCTTATGATGAGTGAGAATCCGTTTTCCATCACCTGTGAGAAGGTCGGAGCCAGCGATGGCAGCGTAAATGGGCTTGTGGCAAACGATTTCAGGATTTTTAAGAAGCTTTTCGATTATGATTTCAAGCCAATCGAGTCAGCACTCGGAATCGACTGCTTCACACAGATCAGCAATTATAAGGCCATTGTGAAAAAGGATCTTATGTACAATCACAATGTCAGCGAGAAAGTAAGGGCGCTGAGCAAGAAGCTTGAGGCAGCTAAGGATGAGCAGGAGTTCTTTGATGTGGTAACAGGCTTTTACAAGGCATACGGAGTCGGCATGTTTGGTCTCAACAAGGCATTCAGGATTGAGGAGCATCTGGACGGTGGCTTCTCTTTCATGCCAATCAACAATATGGATGCTGTCATGCTCGATGACCTGATCGGCTATGAAATCCAGAAGAAAAAGCTCACAGACAATACAGAAGCGTTTGTACAGGGCAAAAAGGCCAACAATGTGCTGCTTTTCGGAGACAGCGGAACCGGAAAATCAACAAGCATCAAGGCTATTGTCAATCAGTATTATGATGACGGACTGCGCATGATCGAGATATACAAGCATCAGTTTAAATATCTGTCAAAGATTATCGCAGCAATCAAAAACAGAAACTACAGATTTATTATATATATGGATGACCTCTCATTCGAGGAGCATGAGATTGAGTACAAGTTCCTAAAGGCAGTTATCGAGGGTGGCGTGGAGACAAAGCCTGACAACATACTGATTTATGCAACCTCTAACCGCCGTCACCTGATCAAGGAGACATGGAATGACCGTAATGACCAGGACAACAGCAATGACAAGCACCACTCAGATACGGTTGAGGAGAAGCTGTCACTTGTAAACCGTTTTGGTGTGACAATCAGCTACTCAAAGCCATCGCAGAAGGAGTTCTTCAACATCGTAACAGAGCTTGCGAGAAAGAGCGGCTGCACACTTTCAGACGAGGAGCTGTGCAGGGAGGCAAACAAGTGGGAGCTCAGCCATGGTGGCATTTCAGGACGTACTGCAACACAGTTTGTCAACTACATTATGGCTAACAATTAAGCAGCAGGCATAAGCATGAAAGGATAGTATATGCTCTACCAGATAAGTAATGGCGCTGTCGCATTTGGCGACGACGTCATTTTGCATAGTATAGATTTTGAAATCAGAAACACAGAAAAGATAGCGATAGTCGGCAGAAACGGCTGTGGCAAGACAACACTTTTAAAGCTCATTTCAGGCGAGGTTGAGATGGAAAAGCTCGACAGCGATGAGAGCGCCTTTATTGCAAAGGCAGGAAACCCGGAGATAGGGTATCTGAAGCAGATTGCGTTTGATGATCCTGATGTGACACTCGAGCAGGAGGTGCGCAAATGCTTCGTGAAAATGGACGAGCGAAAGGCAGAGCTTGCGCGCGCGGCTGCAGAGCTCGAGCATGATTATTCCGATGAAAAGGTAGCCAGATATACCGCGATGGAGGAGGCCTTCAAGGATGATGGCGGCTACTATTATGAGAAGGAATATGAGGTCATGATCCGCAAGTTCGGCTTCTCAGATGATGAGCGCAAAAAGCCAATCCGTGACTTTTCCGGAGGACAGCAGACCAAGATAGCATTCATAAAGCTGCTTTTGTCAAAGCCTGACATACTGCTACTTGACGAGCCGACCAACCACCTCGATGTCACGACGATTGAGTGGCTTGAGGGCTATCTGAAGTCGTACCCGAAGGCAGTGGTTGTCGTATCCCATGACCGTATGTTTCTCGACAATGTGGTAGATGTGGTATACGAGATAGAGTACGGCACAGCAAGGCGCTATCCGGGCAATTATACCAATTTTATCGCCCGCAAAAAGGAAAACTACGACAAGCAGATGAAGGATCACATCGCCCAGCAGAAGGAGATAGAGCGTTTGCAGCGTATGGTTACGCGCTTCAAGGGCAAGCCGACCAAGACAGCCATGGCGCAGTCAAAGCAGAAGGCTATCGACCGCATGGTGATTATCGAGGCGCCGGACAAGTATGACAACAAGACCTTCCATGCCAATTTCCAGCCCGAAAAGGAGACCGGAAACGATGTGCTTTATACATCAGAGCTTGCAATCGGCTATGACCATCCGCTCTCTGTAGTGTCGCTCGATTTGAAAAGAGGCGAAAAGCTTGGCATACTCGGCGGAAACGGACTTGGAAAATCGACATTTTTAAAGACTATCGTGGGTAAGATCCCTGCTCTTTCAGGCGAGTACCGCTTTGGAACCAACGTGCAGATAGGATATTTCGACCAGCAGATGGCCATGTATACAAGCAACAAGACCGTGCTCGATGATTTTTGGGATGAGTATCCGAATCTTACAGAAACCGAGGCCAGAAATGCACTTGGAGCCTTCCTTTTTTCCGGGGAGGACGTGTTCAAGAACGTAAATATGCTATCCGGAGGAGAAAAGGTCAGACTGGCGCTTTGTAAGATTTTAAAGACCAGACCGAACGTGCTCGTGCTCGATGAGCCAACTAACCATATGGATATCGTAGGCAAGGAAACGCTAGAGAGCATGCTTAAGGACTACAAGGGTACACTGATTTTTGTATCACACGACAGATATTTTGTGAAAAAGGTAGCCACACAGCTGCTTGTGTTCGAGGATGGCACGACCAATCTCTATCAGTTTGGCTATGAGCAGTATCAGGAAAAGCTCGACAGGGAGGCTTCGGAAAGCAAAAATGTATACAGAGGCAATGCAATATTTGGCGGCGCGATAAGCCAGAACGGCAGCAGTCAGACCGGCAGTGATGCAAACCGGAGCACGTCACAAACCGCTGCAGCAGGCAATGTGGGCGAAAGCACCAATGCAAATAGCGCAGCCCAGGCAGGCGGCATGGCTGTCTCATCAACCGGCAAGGCATACTACAACCCAGGCAAGGAGCGCTCAAAGATACAAAAAAAGGTCAAAAAGGCCGAGGAGGACCTGGCAGTCAAGGAAGCAAAGCTAGATGAGCTCAAGGCCGAGCTTATGAAGCCGGAGTATCAGTCAAGCTACTCAAAGCTCACGGAAATCCAGAACGAAATAGACGCTCTCGAGGAAGAAATCCTTATAGATATGGAGGCGTGGGAGGAGCTTTCCTCTCAGCTTGAGGCGCTTGGATAGGTTAGATGCGCTGTGGTAGCTTAGAAACGTTGTGATAGCTTAGAAGTGCTGTTGTAGTTGAGAAATGTTGCGATAGTGTATAAAAAATCACCCGACTTGATGTTTTTTATTGTATTGAAATCCCTAATCATAGCGAAATCAAGCGATTTCGCGAAAAACCATAAATAAACCCTTGATTATTTATATAAATTGCATAAAAATGATTGATGAAAACGAAATTTATGGTATAATATTTACATGATACAGACAACGTATCAAATAAATGACAAAGGGGTTGGACATCATGAGAATAACAATTTCAGGAAGAAACATCGAATTAACAGAGGGGCTTAAGCAGGCAGTAGAGGAGAAGCTGTCAAAGCTTGAGAAGTTTTTTAAACCAGACACAGACGTATACGTTACACTCAGCGTAGAAAAGGATAGACAGAAAATCGAGGTTACTATCCCGGCAAAGGGACATGTTATCCGTTCAGAGCAGGTCAGCAATGATATGTACGTATCAATTGACCTCGTAGAGGAAGTAATCGAGAGACAGCTTCGCAAATACAGAACCAAGATTTCCGCAAAGAAGTATGCACCGGCGATATTCCAGGATGATTTCGTGGAGGCAGACGATGCAGAGGACGAGGAAATCAAGATTGTCCGTACCAAGAGATTTGGTATGAAGCCTATGTATCCTGAGGATGCATGCATCCAGATGGAGCTCTCAGGCCACGATTTCTTCGTATTCAGAAATGCAGAGAATGACGAAGTAAATGTAGTCTACAAGAGAAAAGGACATACATACGGACTTATCGAACCGGAATGTTAGACTCTTGTTTTTCATCATAATTTAACCTTTCTTTCATCGAAAACCGGCAGCCGTTGGCTGCCGGTTTTTTATGCTTGCAGTGCTAGTCTCTGTTTAACCTCATTTGGTCTTGGATATGCGATTGGTTCCAATGGCAGTAAGAACACAAAAAACCCTCACCAGCCTGAAAATTCAATGTCATTAAGTTAAGACAAATGTACGGAGAATTTCTTGACAGATAAGGCTTTGAAGCCTATAATAACTCAATATAAGAGATTGAAAACCTACAAAAAATAAACTATGGTGAGAACACCTTCGAAGCATCTGCAAACTTTGGTCGGGGAGCAGATGCTTCCTTACTTTATATTACAAATATAACACAAAAAGAGCTTGGAAATAAAATAGGAGTATCAGCTGCAACTAAAGAAAAATAAAATTAATACAAATGAGAAAAATAATGGCGCCAACATCAAAACTTAATGCAAACGGAGTAGAAATAGGGGTAATTGGAGAAGCTATGGGAGCAAATTCATAATCCTGATTTTAAAGGGCTCGAATTCGATGCCTTTAAAAATGAATCTGGTAGTAATGCGTTTACATTATCTCCACAAAAATGGATTTCATCTACAAATGCTATAGGATTGGTTTCTAGATCAGGTCGATACGGTGGGGGAACATATGCTCATACAGATATTGCATTTGAATTTGCTTCATGGGTTTCGCCTGAATTCAAATTGTATATTATAAAAGATTATCAACGTCTCAAAAAAGATGAGGCTGAACGGAAAGCTATTGGTTGGGATGAAAAAAGAGCTTTGTCAAAGATTAATTATCATATACATACAGATGCAGAAATATCTTATTACTGATGAATTATCAGCTATTGAAAAGGGATATACGTTTGCGGATGAAGCAGATATGCTTAATGTAGCTCTTTTTGGAAAGAAAGCACGAGAATGGAGAAATGAACATTCTATTGAAGCACAGAGGGGTGAGAATATTAGAGATTATGCTTCGGCTGAGGAACTAATTATCTTGGTGAATATGGAAAGCCAAAATGCCGAACTAATAAAGGAAGGCTTATCTCAAAGTGAGCGTTTTGCTAAATTGCATGAAATGGCAAAAACACAAATGCAAATATTGCTGAAAAATCGAACAAAAGAAAAATTGAAAAATGTCAATCCAAATTTACTCAAAGGAACAAGCGAACAATAAAAAATGAAATAATTAGAACAAAAACCTCAAAATATAGTACAAATTTATCATTACAAAAATTCTGATATAAAAAGAGCAATATTAAACAAAAACCAACCAAATTAAACCCAAAACCATGTCGTATTTTGTCGAAAACTGCTAATCACCTATCAAAATTAAAAATTCTAATAGAAATCTTCAAAATACAAGCGCGTAACGCGCCTAGAATATTGATATATTATATGGAAAAATGAATCCACCAACAAAAACAAAGAGGGAAATTTCGCAAAAGCGACAAAATTTCAAAAGAAAAACAAAAAAAGAAGTTCTACGAAAAATATAATCGATGGAGGGATGAAATATTTGGGAAGAATTTATTATGAACAGAAAGGACTTATTAACCTCGATGATATTGTAGATATATTTATTGAGGTGGGAAATATACACAATTACCTGGAAAATGCAGCCTTGCGGATTTTGCTTTTTGGCAATCCTGAGCTGAATTTTTATCAGTGCCGATTATTAGTATTGAAGTACGGAGAATCACTTTCACAGGATGATTTGCACGGGCGGATGGTATTTATGAGAATGATACAGCTGCTGGAAGCCAACACAGTTTAAAATAAAATGAGAATTTCTTTTTTGACCGGGCAACCGGTCTTTCTTTTTTGCACAAATGGTGTTATAATTTTGAAGAAATTATGTTGATTACTCATAGCTTTAAAAAAGAAGCATTGCATTGTGTTTAATTAAACCAAAGCATGATAATTCAATCAAAGAAAAGAGGACAAAAATGAACATCGTAGTACTTGCCGGAGGGCTCAGCACAGAGAGAGATGTTTCCTTCAAGACAGGAAGCATGGTAGCTAAGGCACTCAAAGAGAACGGCCACAAAGTTATATTATTGGATGTATTTATGGGATATAGTGACAGGGAGGAGGACCTGACAGGTATATTTGACCGCGCGGACGAGATAAGCGTGCAGGTCAGTGATATTCCGACAGAGGCACCTGACCTCGCAAAGGTAAAGGCTTCCAGAAAGGACCAGTCACCTTGCTTCTTCGGACCAAATGTCATCAAAATGTGTCAGATGGCTGACATTGTTTTCATGGCACTCCACGGAGAAAACGGAGAGAACGGAAAGATACAGGCAGCATTTGACCTCTTCGGTGTCAAATATACAGGCAGCGATTATTTAAGCTCAGCCATCGCCATGAACAAGGAGACATCAAAGCAGTTCTTCCTTGCAAACGGTATCCCTACTCCAAAGGGTATTTCCATGACAAGAGCGACCAGACAGGACGATATCACAAAGCTTGACCTGACACTTCCATGCGTGGTAAAGCCATGCTGCGGTGGCTCAAGTATCGGTGTCACCATCGTTAAGGATGCGGCAGAGTTTAAGGCGGCACTTGACGATGCCTTCAAGTGGGAAAATGAGCTGGTTATCGAGGAATTTGTACAGGGCAGGGAGTTCTCTGTCGGCGTTATCGAGGGCAAGGCTCTTCCTATTATAGAGATTGCACCGAAGGAGGGCTTCTACGATTATAAGAATAAATACAAGGCGGGCAGTACAGTAGAGACATGTCCGGCCGAGCTTCCTGAGCAGGTGACAAAGGATATGCAGCACTATGCCGAGGAGGTTGCGCGTGTTATCGGGCTTGACACATATTCACGCTCAGACTTTTTGCTCAATGACAAAAATGAGATGTTCTGCCTCGAGGCAAACACACTGCCTGGCATGACTCCGACCAGTCTTCTGCCGCAGGAGGCAGCGGTTATCGGTATGAGCTTTAATCAGCTCTGTGAGCATCTGATTGACATATCTTTGAAAAAATATGAGGTGTAGCATGTCTGATAAGTACATGAAGAATCTTACATTTGCAAATATCGCTAAGGCCTGTGAGGGCAGATACATGGGCGATGAGACACTGCTTGATACGACAATCACCGGCGCCGTCATAGACAGCAGACAGGTGAAGGAGGGCTATCTTTTTATCCCGATAAAGGGAGAAAGGGTGGACGGACACAAATTCATTCCGACTGTGTTTGAGCAGGGTGCGGCAATTGTGCTCTCGGAGCATGAGCTTACGGATCCGGCAGGCCCATATGTGCTTGTTGAATCAACCACCGATGCCATGAAAAAGCTCGCGGCCTTTTACAGAAAAAGCCTTGATATCAAGGTGGTGGGCATCACCGGAAGTGTCGGCAAGACCAGCACCAAGGAGATGATATCATCAGTTCTTGAGCAGAAATACAGCGTCCACAAGACCGCAGGCAATTTCAACAACGAGATAGGCCTGCCACTCACCATTTTCGGAATCAGGGAAAGCCATCAGGTAGCGGTGCTTGAGATGGGCATATCTGATTTTGGCGAGATGCACAGACTTTCTACTATGTCTTGCCCGGATGTCATGGTCATCACAAATATCGGCTACTGCCATCTGGAGTTTTTGGGCGACAGGGATGGTGTGCTTAAAGCCAAGACAGAGTGCTTTGAGCATATGATGCCGGATGCGGTCGCAGTGCTGAATGCAGATGACGACAAGCTGGCCACAGTGCAGACGGTAAATGGAAAGCCTGTCATATACTATGGAAAGGAATCGGCTTCAGGCGTTCATAAATCAGTATATACCACAAATATTGAAAACCTGGGCTTTGACGGCATGAAGGCTCATTTTGTCACTCCTGAGGGTGAGTTTGATGCACACATCCACATCCAGGGTGAGCACAATGTATACAATGCCATGGCGGCAGCAGCTGTCGGATTGCAGCTTGGCCTCACAATAGCTGAGATTAAATCAGGAATCGAGAAAGCAGAGACAATCGCAGGGCGTACCAATTTTATCAAAACACACGGTATGACAGTGATAGATGACTGCTACAATGCAAACCCTGTATCCATGAAATCATCTATCGAGGTGCTTTCACATGCAAAGGGCAGGACAATAGCAGTGCTTGGCGACATGGGTGAGCTTGGAAGTGATGAGAAAAAGCTGCACCATGAGGTAGGCGAAGCAGTTGGAGAGAATCATATCCATACACTTTTTGCCGCAGGAGAGCTGGCAAAGGAGTATGCAGCCGGAGCAGCGGAGAAATCATCCGATGTAGACATCCACTATTTCGAGGATAGGGAGACCATGACACAGGAGCTTCTTTCATATGTGAAGGAGGGCGACACCATACTGGTGAAGGCATCACACTTCATGGAGTTTCCGAAGGTAGTCGAGGCTCTGAGTGAGTAAAATCAGGTAAAATCAATCGGGTAGAAATTAATTCGATATTTAATAATTGCGAGGAATGGATATTCTCCAAGCCTCATAATATTATAAAAGAAAGAGAGAAAAATAATGGCACAGAATCCAATCGTAACAATCACAATGGAAAACGGCGATGTAATCAAGGCGGAGCTTTATCCGGAAATCGCACCAAACACAGTAAACAACTTTATCAGCTTAATCAATCACAACTTCTATGACGGAGTATGCTTCCATCGTGTAATCAAGGGCTTTATGCTCCAGGGCGGAGATCCGGATGGAAACGGCACAGGTGGCCCGGGCTATGAAATCAAGGGCGAGTTCACACACAACGGCTTCAAAAATGACTTAAAGCACACAGCCGGTGTACTTTCAATGGCACGTACCATGATACCTGATTCAGCAGGCAGCCAGTTCTTCATCATGCATCAGGATGCACCACATCTCGACGGTGAGTATGCGGCATTCGGCAAGGTAATCGAGGGCATGGATGTGGTAAACAAGATCGCTGAGGTGCGCACAGACTACATGGACAAACCACTTGAGGCTCAGGTCATGAAGACAGTTACAGTTGAGACCTTCGGAGTGGACTATCCGGAGCCGGAGACAGTTTAATGATAATAATTATCGATGAGGCAAGCGCAAAACTTGCCTCTTTTTACTATCATGGCGAGCTGCAAGAAAAACTGTATGGTGCACTACCGGGAAATTTGCTGGATGAGTTGCAGAAGAAACTGCCGGATGAGCAGCAGAATAATTTGTGTGTGTATGAAATAGAAAATAATTCAGGATATACAGAATCTGCAGATAACACTGCGAAAGCTAATACGGGAAATCTAAGAATACCGAAAGCTCCCACAGACTGCATCTGGATAGTATCAAACAGGCAGCAGAAGCAAATAGCTGAATCACTCGGCATAGCATCAGTAGGAGAACCGCAGTGCGGCACGCGCTATGCAGTCGAGAGCCTTGCAGAGCTTGATATTGAGTATCTGGAGCGGGTGCGCAGGCGGTATAATCACATCCCGTGGGACATCGGCGAGACAGACAGGTGTCTGATACGTGAGCTGTCCCTGTCAGACCTTCCTGCGCTCTATGAGCTCTATGACAAGCCCGGCATGACAGACTTTGTGGAACCGCTTTACGACTACGAGACAGAGCTTGAATACCAGAAAGCATACATAGAGAACATGTATGGCTTTTACGAGTATGGCATGTGGCTTGTATTTTCCAGGGAAACAGGGAAGCTGATAGGCAGGGCAGGGCTTGAGCACGATGAGCTGGGCTATATGATAGCGCCGGAATTATGGAACCAAGGCTATGCCACGGAGGTGTGCCGCTTCATCATAGACTACGCGCGCGAAAACACAGACTTTGAAGAACTTTACTGCCGGATAGATGAGAAAAATGTGGCATCGGTGCGTCTTGCAAAAAGGCTTGGATTTGTCAGAAACGGACAAATCGGGAATGAGAGAAATACCGGTGGATTAGATAGGTATGTCCTTTCAATCTGACAGTTCATTATATATTTTATATGTGCAGCAGGAGCAGCTCGGCAGGATTCATTCAGATAGAAGAACTGAATAGTTGCCTGATAGAAAGGAATGTGCATAAATATGGCGAAAATAGGAATTGTTATATGTAACTATAATAAACAAAATGATGTTATTGACTGTATACAGTCAGTTCTTGAATCAAAATATGAGGATTATCACATCTATGTTGTGGATAACGCATCGACAGACGAGTCGGTGAGGTTGATAAGAGAGTGTTACGGAAGCTGCGACAGGCTCACACTTATCGAAAACAGTGAAAATCTCGGAGGCTCTGGTGGCTTCAATACAGGGCTTCGCGTGGCGATGGCTGAGGGACACATGTATCTGATGTGCGTAGACAATGACGCACTGCTTGACGAAAACTGTATAGGAACACTTTCGGATTTCCTTGATTCACATGAGAAGGTAGGCATAGCAGCGGCAAAGATTTATCATACCGGGCAGGAAAACTATGTGCAGCAGTATGGCTCGTTTATAGATTATGATAATTACAGCGTGGACTCGACGTATCTAAATCATATAGAGGATGGTTCAATGCCTGATGTGGTATATTCTGATGCAGTCCCGGCGTGTGCGCTCATGATAAGACGTACGGTTGCAGAACATATTGGCGTCATGCCTGAGGAGAATTTCCTCTATTGGGATGACACCGAGTGGTGTGTCAGGTGCAGGGAGGCAGGTTACGAGGTGGCATCTGTAGGTGCAGCAGCGGCAAGTCATGCGATGGGGGCAAAAAAGGAGGATATTAATACATTTCCAACCTACTATGCATGGCGGAACTGGATCAAGTTCTTTTTAGATCATATTGATGAGGAAAGACTTTCAGATATGGCAGAGACATTTCTTGGCTCGATATTTGAGATAAACTACACAGGTCTATATCGCGGGGAAGAAAACCGCTCAAAAACAGTTATGGCGGCATTAGATGATGCACTTCACAAAGTTATGGGAAAAGCGAAGGAGGACAGGATATTTAATCTGGAATTGACTTATGACGGGCTTGAGAGGGCGATAGGCGATAAGTCGGATATAGCTATAATAGCAGGTGAATTTCCGTTATATGCAGATGCACTCAAAGAAAAAATAAAAGTCATGTGGCCTGATAAAAGGGTTTACATTGTTGGTTTGCAGGATACTGACGAAGCATATGGTACAGCACATTTTCAACCGGATGCCACAATCACCATCTGTGAGAGTATTTTCAGGCAGGATGATCTCAGCCTTTCCACATATGTGATGGACCTGGATGGAAATGTACTGGTCGATGAGGATGATGTGCTCATGGTCATAAACTATAATTTCAGCCGCAGAAGTTTTATCTTTTCTATGAAGCCACTTTTTATGAGGCTTTCAAGGCAAAATTACGGATTTTAAAAAAATAGTAAAAAACATTGAAAAATATGCAATTAGGCAATAAAATATAAACATAGTTTAACGATTTGGAGGACGAAAAAATGAAACAATATGCATACGGAGTAGATATAGGTGGAACAACTGTAAAGATAGGCTTTTTCGAGACCACAGGAAAGCTTGTCGATACATGGGAGATTCCTACACGTACAGAGAATTCCGGCGAGCTCATTCTGCCTGATATCGCAGCATCCATCAAGGAGAATAACGAGAAGCACGGCATCGAGATGGGTGACATCGAGGGTATAGGCATGGGAGTGCCGGGACCGATAAAGGATGACGGAACAGTATTGAAGTGTGTCAACCTCGGCTGGGGCGTGTTCAACGTGGCACAGTCACTCTCAGTACTGTGTGGCGGCATCAAGGTAAAGGCCGGAAACGATGCCAACGTAGCTGCACTCGGTGAGATGTGGCAGGGTGGCGGAAAGGGTCATCAGGATGTAGTCATGATCACACTCGGCACAGGTGTAGGCGGAGGAATCATCCGCGAGGGCAGAATCGTAGCCGGAGTAAACGGAGCAGGCGGAGAGATAGGACATATGCCTATGGTAGATGATGAGTCAGAGTGCTGTGGCTGCGGCAAGAAGGGCTGCTTAGAGCAGTATGCATCAGCAAACGGTCTCGTAAGAGTGGCAGAGAGATACATTGCAGCACACAGGGATGTGGCAACAAAGCTTGATTTAAATGCAGGCTTCACAGCAAAGGACGTATGCGATGCGGCAAAGGCTGGCGATGCAGCGGGCATTGCGGCAGTAGAGCAGTCTATGAAGCTTCTCGGCAAGGCAATGGCAGCAGTAGCATGCGTTATGGACCCTGAGGTATTTGTTGTAGGCGGAGGCCTCTCAAAGGCAGGCAGCATCATCATCGATACTGCAGCAAAGTACTATAAAGAGTATGCTTTTCATGCAAGCCGTGAGACAGAGATCAAGCTTGCCACACTCGGCAACTCAGCCGGCATGTATGGCGGAGTAAAGATGGTTATCGGCTAATAACATGAGATTGCAATTTTTAAAGAAATAAAATATAATGGCTACTAAAGATACACTACAATCGAGGTGAGACTATTGGCAGATTACTCAACAGAAGAATTAGAAAAAATAGCGGACAAATTTCGCTCAGATACCAGCGGTATAAGGGGAACAAAGGATTTTACGAGCCCAGAGGAGCTTTACGATGAGCTGAAAAAGGAAATCAAAAAGTACCATCCGTCGGATGACACAAGCCTTGTGGACAAAGCCTACAGGGTAGCTTATGATGCCCATAAGGGGCAGGCGCGTAAGTCAGGAGAGCCTTATATCATACATCCGCTTTGTGTTGCCATAATACTCGCCGAGCTCGAGCTGGATAAGGAAACAATTGCAGCAGGACTGCTCCATGATGTGCTGGAGGATACCATCATGACCATGGATGAGATGCGTGCGGAGTTTGGAGACGATGTCGCACATCTGGTGGATGGTGTCACGAAGTTAAAGCACCTGCATCTGACAGACAGCACCAAGGATCCAAAGGATAAGAATGCGGACAGGCTTGAGATGCAGGCTGAGAATCTGCGCAAGATGTTTCTCGCCATGGCAAAGGATATCAGAGTCATCCTCATAAAGCTGGCAGACAGACTGCACAATATGCGTACACTCAAGTACCAGTCCAAGGAGGCACAGCAGCGTATCGCCAGAGAGACACAGGATATCTATTGCCCTATCGCACAGCGACTTGGTATCAGCAAGATAAAGATAGAGCTCGAGGACCTTTGTATGAAGTACCTCTATCCGGATGCCTACTACGATCTGGTAGAGAAGGTAGCCCTCAGAAAGACAGAGCGCGACACCTACATCCAGGGCCTGGTAAACGATGTCAAGAAGTATGTTTCAGATGCCGGTATCAAGGCAGAGATATACGGCAGGGCAAAGCATTTCTTCAGTATATATAAGAAGATGGTCAATCAGGACAAGACGATAGACCAGATATATGACCTCTTTGCCATCAGGATTCTGGTGGATACCATACCGGACTGCTACGCAGTGCTTGGTATTATACATGAGAAGTATAAGCCTATACCGGGCCGTTTCAAGGACTATATCGCCATGCCGAAGCAGAACATGTACCAGTCGCTTCACACGACACTCATAGGTCCGAGCGGACAGCCGTTTGAGATACAGATACGTACCTATGAGATGCATCGTACAGCTGAGTACGGTATCGCAGCGCACTGGAAGTACAAGGAAACAAACAATGGCAATGCCACTACCACCACTGTCACAGAGGAGGAGAAGCTCAGCTGGCTGCGCCAGATACTTGAGTGGCAGCAGGACATGTCGGATAATAAGGAGTTTATGACTTTATTAAAGAGTGATTTAAATTTATTCTCCGACAATGTATTTGCATTCACACCGTCCGGCGATGTAAAGAACCTGCCAAAGGGCTCCACACCTATAGACTTTGCCTACAGCATACACTCTGCGGTCGGCAACAAGATGGTCGGTGCCAAGGTAAACGGCAAGCTGGTGCCGATAGACTATGTCATCAAAAACGGTGACCAGATAGAGATAATCACCTCACAGAACTCCAAGGGACCAAGCCGTGACTGGCTCAAGGTCGTAAAGAGCACACAGGCTAAGAACAAGATCAACCAGTGGTTCAGAAGTGAGCTCAAGGAGGAGAATATACAGCACGGCAAGGATCTGATAGCAGCCTATGCCAAGGCAAAGGGTATCAACTTTGCTGAGATAAACAAGCCTGAGTATCAGGAGAAAATACGCCGCAAATACGGCTTCCACGACTGGAACTCATGCCTTGCAACTGTCGGTCACGGCGGACTCAAGGAGAGCCAGATAGTCAACAGGATGTACGACGAGTACAAGAAGGATCATGTGGTGCCGGTGACAGATGCAGATGTGCTTGGCAGCATCGCAGAAAAGCAGCAGGCAGCAGCAGGTATACAGCCGGAGCACAAGTCAAAGAGCGGTATTGTGGTACACGGACTCTATGACGTGGCTGTGCACTTCTCGAAGTGCTGCAATCCTGTTCCGGGAGATGAAATCGTGGGCTTTGTCACAAGAGGCCGAGGCATCTCCATCCACAGGACAGACTGTGTGAATATTATCAATCTGTCCAAGATAGAAAAGGACAGGCTCATAGAAGCAGAGTGGCAGGATACAGCCCTCATGGACAACGGTGCTGAATATCAGGCAGACCTAAAGATATTCTGTCATGACAGGCCGGGACTGCTCGTAGATATCACAAAGATATTTACCGAGAAGGAAATCAATATCAGTGGTATCCAGTCCAAGACCAGCAAGCAGGGCATCGCTACAATCGAGGTGTTTTTCAATATCAGAGGCAGGGACCAGATAAAGGTTCTCGTGGAGAAGCTCAGACAGATAGAAAGTGTAATAGACGTAGAGAGGACCACCGGCTAAATCCCGGTGGTTCTTGCGTGAAGCATAACATATAACAGACAAGGAGTACACTCATATGGTAAATATGAAGATAGACCACTTCGTAGTGGGACCGGTGCAGACCAACTGCTACTTTGTCACCAATATAAAGACAAAGGAAATGATAATAATAGACCCGGGCGCGTGTGCTAATCAGCTCGCCAAAAAAGTGGACGAGTCAGGCGCAAAGCCAGTAGCAATACTGCTCACACATGGACACTTTGACCATGCCACGGATGCAAAGCCGCTCGCAGACCGCTACGGCATCAAGATATATATCCATGAGGCAGACAAAGCCACACTCGATGACCCGCAGCTCAATGTCAGCTACATGATGGGCCAGTCAAAGACCTTTTATGCAGATGTATTTTTGAAGGATAAGCAGGAGCTTGATATCGCAGGCTTTCACATAGTAGTTCTTCACACACCGGGACATACACCGGGCGGCTGCTGCTATTATTTCCCGTATGAGGACGTGATCTTTACAGGAGACTCGCTGTTTTGCGGTTCAATCGGACGTACGGATTTCAAGGGCGGCAGCATGTCAGACCTCGTGCGCACAGTGAAGGAAAAAATCATGACACTGCCTGAGCATACAGAGGTGTACCCGGGTCACAACGACACAACAACCATAGAAAATGAGAGGATGTATAACCCTTACTTATGATAGTAGTAATATTTAATAAACCGGATTTTGAATATGATGTGCACTCACTGCTCAAGGAGTTCTTCCCTCAGGAGGATGTGCAGATGTACTATAGCTGCTCACCTGATGAGGTGGAGGGGAAAAACTTAGCCTGCACGCACCATGAGATGACAGATGATGGCGTAAAGGAATTTACGGATGCATCACAGGTATTTAAGATAGACTATGTGGGCGATGAAATTGCAGTGGAGTGGACGCTGAATAGAGTCTGTGATAAGGCTGATGAAAGTATCTGCACAAAAATATCCGTGACCGGAACAGACCGTAAGGAAACCAAAAACCGTCTCAAGCTCGCCCTATATTCCATGATAGAAAAGGGCACAGGAAAGAGCCTTCCGTGGGGCACACTCTCAGGCATCAGACCGACCAAGATAGCCATGAAGTGCATAGAGGACGGCATGAGCGATAAGGAAACCTACGACTATCTGAAGGAAACCTACCTCGCAAGCGATGAGAAAATCGACCTCTCAATAGGCATAGCAAAGCGTGAGAAGGCACTGCTCGACAAGGTGGACTATGACAACGGCTACAGCCTGTACATAGGCATACCGTTCTGCCCGAGCACCTGTGCGTACTGCTCGTTTACCTCATACCCGCTTGGTGTGTGGAAAAACCGCGTGGACGATTACCTCGATGCACTCGAGAAGGAGATAGACTACACAGCACAGAAATTCTATCACAAGAAGCTAAACTCCATCTACATAGGAGGCGGCACACCGACCACACTAAGCCCTGCGCAGCTTGACAGGCTTATCAGAAAAATCAAATGCAGCTTTGATTTAAGGGACTGTCTGGAATTTACGGTGGAGGCAGGCAGACCGGACTCCATCACAAAAGAAAAGCTCATGGCACTAAAGAAAAACGGCATCAGCCGTATATCGGTCAATCCACAGACCATGAAGCAGCAGACACTTGATATAATAGGAAGACACCACACAGTAGACGATACGATACAAAGCTTCAAGCTCGCGCGTGAGCTGGGCTTTGACAACATAAACATGGACCTCATCATGGGACTTCCGGAGGAGACACTTGATGATGTAAGGCACACAATGGAGCTGGTGAAGGAACTGGCGCCTGACAACGTCACTATCCACTCGCTCGCAGTAAAGCGAGCTGCAAGACTCACCATCTTCAAGGACCGCTACAGCGATATGCAGATGGTCAACACTCAGGAGCATATGGATCTCTGCGCAGCCTACTGCAAGCAGATGGGGCTTGAGCCATACTACCTTTACAGACAGAAGGGCATGGCTGGCAACATGGAGAACGTGGGCTATGCGGCAAAGGGCAAGGCCGGCGTATACAACATATTGATAATGGAGGAAAAACAGACTATTGTAGCCTGTGGAGCCGGAGCAAGCACCAAGCGCGTATGGCCGGTACCGAATCCCGATGGCACCCACCGAATCGACAGATGCGAGAATGTCAAGGATGTAGGGCAGTATATCGCAAGGATTGATGAGATGATTGGGAGGAAGCAGAGGCTGTTTGAGGAAAAATAAGCAGCATGACATATAATAATGTATAATTATGGGTGCTGTAATACTATAGCGGTTAGCGAATGTGTTAAAAATTATAAAGAAAACCTAATATTCATTGACAAAGAATTAAAAATGGGTGAAAATATATTATTGAAAACCCTGATTAGATACAGAAAAAGATACAAATAACCGAATAAAACATACGTAAAACAAAATAGGCAAAAATAATTCGGGGGGGTACAAAGGTACCTCCCATAGAACAGGTATAAAGGAAAATAAAAGATACCATAAGGAGAATTTGGAAAGAATGTACAGAAAGAAAGGCAGAGGATGGACAAAGCATATAGACTTTATGCTTATAGATATCGCATGCATTGTTATAGCATTTTTTATTTCATATGTGATACGCTTCGGCTTTAATAACCCGTACGTGGACAAGGACTACCGTATACTGGGGGTAGCATTTCTTCTGATAGATTTCTTTGTGGAGATAATGGCAGACTCATTCAAGAATGTCCTAAAGAGAGGATATCTGGATGAACTCATATCGACCTGCAAGCACGCAATGCTTGTATTTCTGGCGACAGCACTGTTTCTGTTCACTACACAGATGGCTGATATATACTCGCGATTATCATTTTATATCATGTTTCCAATCTATGTGACGATAACATATGTAGCAAGACTGGCGCTCAAGAGCTTACTTAAGAAAAAGAGTCTTGGAGCATCTAAGAAATCACTGCTTGTCATAGCACCTGATGCAATACTTCGTGATACACTGCGCACAGTGGAGAAAAGCTGTATAGGCTATACAAAGATAGTAGCAGCTTCACTGGATACAGACATGAAGGGTGAGACTATATGCGGCATACCGATAGTTGCAAACCATGATGGCATATTGGACTATGCGTGCGATGAGTGGGTGGATGAGGTACTCATCCCACCTTGCAGCGAGGATGAATATCCGGAGCGGATGGCAGATATATTCCTTGAGATGGGAATAGCCGTACATACAGGAATAGCCAAAAACGGCACAGCCCAGGGTGGCTACAAGCAGATAGAAAAGATAGGCGACTACACAGTAGTCACATCAAGCGTTAACTATGCAAATCCCAGCGCACTTCTGGTAAAGAGAGGAATGGATATAGTCGGAGGATTGGTGGGCTGCCTGTTCACATTAATCATAATGATATTTGTGGGACCGGCGATATACATCGCATCGCCTGGACCGATATTCTTCTCGCAGGAGAGAATCGGCAGAAACGGCAGAAAGTTCAAGATGTACAAATTCCGCAGCATGTATATGGATGCCGAGGAGCGAAAGAAGGAGCTCATGGCACAGAACAAGATAGGTGACGGAATGATGTTCAAGATGGATTTTGATCCAAGAATCATAGGTAATAAAGTGTTGCCAAACGGAAAGAAGAAAACCGGAATCGGGCAGTTTATCAGGAAAACAAGCCTGGATGAATTCCCACAATTCTTCAATATACTAGTAGGAGATATGAGCCTGGTAGGCACCAGACCACCGACACTGGATGAGTGGGAGAAGTATGAACCACATCACAGAGCCAGAATGTCATTCAGGCCGGGACTGACCGGGCTGTGGCAGGTGAGTGGCAGAAGCAATATCACGGACTTTGAGGAAGTGGTGAAGCTGGATACCCAGTATATAGCTGATTGGAGCATCAAACAGGATGTGAAGATTTTGATTAAGACAGCAATGTCTGTGATAAAGAATGATGGAGCAGTGTAAGTTTATGAAAAAATACGATTATTTAGTTGTTGGTTCAGGTCTCTACGGAGCTATTTTTGCCCATGAGGCAAAAGCAAAGGGCAAATCAGTCCTCGTAGTTGATAAGAGACCTCACATTGCAGGAAATGTTTATACAGAAAAGCAGGAAGGTATCAACGTACATATGTATGGCGCTCATATTTTCCACACAAATGATAAAAAAGTATGGAATTATATTACACAGTTTGCGGAGTTTAACCGCTTCACAAACAGTCCGGTAGCTAACTACAAAGGCGAGCTTTACTCAATGCCTTTCAACATGTACACATTCAATAAGATGTGGGGTGTTGTCACACCGGAAGAGGCTGCTAACAAGATTGAGGAGCAGAAGAAGGAAATTATACGTGAGCCACAGAACCTTGAGGAGCAGGCTATATCACTTGTAGGTCGTGATATCTATGAGAAGCTTGTAAAGGGCTACACAGAGAAACAGTGGGGACGTGACTGCAAAGAACTTCCAGCATTCATCATCAAGCGTCTTCCTGTAAGACTCACATTCGACAACAATTACTTCAATGCACTCTATCAGGGTATTCCGATTGGGGGATACACCAAGATGGTTGAAAATCTCCTTGATGGAATTGAGGTAAGACTTAACACAGATTACTTAGAGCACAAGGCTGAGCTTGACACTCTCGCTGACAAAGTTGTATACACAGGTCCAATTGATGCGTACTTTGGATTCAAACTTGGAACCTTAGAGTACCGCTCAGTACGCTTTGAGAATGAGACTCTAGATATTCCTAACTTTCAGGGAAATGCTGCTGTTAACTATACAGACCGTGAAACTCCATGGACACGAATCATTGAGCACAAATGGTTTGAATTCGGCAAGGATGAGGATGGAAATGACCTTCCTAAGACTATCATTAGCCGTGAGTATTCATCAGAATGGAAAGCCGGTGATGAGCCATATTATCCTGTAAATGATGAGAAAAACGGTGCTTTATATGCGAAGTATAAGGAACTAGCTGACAAGGAGTCAAATGTCATTTTCGGTGGCAGACTTGGTGAGTACAAGTACTACGATATGGATACTACGATAGCATCAGTACTTGAATTATGTAGTATCGAGTTATAAAAGTTAATATAAAGAAGGAATGAAAATATGTGTAAAATATCTGTGATTACACCTGTTTATAAGGTGGAGAATTATTTAGAAAAATGTATAGATAGTATATTAAATCAAACATTTAAAGACTTTGAACTATTTATAGTAGATGATGGTTCACCAGATTCGTGTGGTAAAATAGCTGATGAATATGCCAAAAAGGATAAAAGAGTAAAAGTTATTCATAAAGAAAATGGAGGAGCACCTAGTGCAAGAAACGCTGGAATTGCACAGGCAAGTGGTGAATATTTTTATTTTCCAGATTCTGATGATTGGATAGAACAAACATATTTGCAAGAACTCTATGATGTCGCAAAGAAAACAAATGCACAGTTAGTTGTATCTGGTTATACTATGGAATATTATGAGAATAATAAAAGTCAGGCATATTCGGTCGCACCAAATGAAAAATATTATTTGTCAAAAGATGAATTAAGAAAAAACCTACATAAGTATTTTGATAATATGATGATGGCTGTTCCATGGAACAAATTATATAAGGCAGATTATATAAGAGATAGAGGGCTTTTATTTCCAAATCTTAAATGGGATGATTTACATTTTAACATGGATGTTATAATGGACATAGAGAGTGTAGCAATATGTAAAAGTTCGGGATATCATTTCTTTAGGTCAAGAGAGGGCTCGGAAACGACAACTGTTTTTGATGGAATGCTTTATCAAAAGAGAAAAGAACAGTTTGAACATATATTGAAAGTATATAAACATTGGAATGTTACTGATGAAAATATCATGAACAAAATATATGGATATTATTCAGCACGATTAGTTCAGTGTGTTCAAGAGATTTCTTGCTGTAATAAAGATGACAATACAAAGAAAAAATTAGTTGAGGAAATATTAGATGATGATTTAAGTAGTGAAGCTTTAAAATTTGGAAGAATAAATTCTAAATTATTGAGTATTGCTTCGCTACCAATGAAAATGAAATGGACATTTGGATGTATTACAATGGGAAAATTAATTGGCTTTGTAAAAACAAATATGTCTTCTACATTTTATAGAATGAAATCAAAATCTGTAAATAAGGCAAATAAAGTATAAAATTTTAAATGGACAGATATTATGATTAAGTCAAAAATAAAGTATTTTTTAGATAACATACAGATATATAAAGAAGATGAAAAAATTATTGAGCAAATAGACAAGCACCAAGAAATTACATTTGATATATTTGATACATTAATAAAAAGAAATGTTCCAAACCCAAAAGATGTTTTTTCAGTTATTGAGAGTATATTAGGCGAAAATAATTTTAGAAAAAAAAGAGTCGAAGCTGAAATAAAAGCTAGAGAGAAAAAAACAGAGGTTACGTTGGATGAAATTTATGATGAGTACGAGTGTACAAATTTAAATAGGGAAACAATAAAAAGGGCAGAAATAGAGTTTGAATTGTCTATGTGTGTGGTTAATATTGATATATTACCTATTTTTAAATATGCGTGTGAAAAAAAACGGGTTTTTTTAGTATCTGATATGTATTTATCTAGAACTGTTATAGAAGAAATACTTAATAATGCAGGAATAGTCGGCTATGAACAATTAATTATATCTAATGAGTTAAATATTAATAAACATAGTGGTGATTTATATAATTACGTTAGAGAAAAATATGAATTAAAAAATCCGTTACATATTGGAAATGATTTTGTATCTGACTATTTAATGGCTAAAAAGCAGAAATTCGATGCATTAAAAATAAGAACCAATACATATAGATTAGATAGAAAATATTTAAAAGTGAATAATTCCGACTATCTTAATGCTTTCTTAAGTAATCACCACAGCTTGGAGAATGGTGATTATTATAATTTTGGGTTTGAAAGATTTGGTCCTGTATTATATGGATTTACTAAATGGCTGTATGAGGATATGGAAAAGGAAAAAATAGATGAAGTATTCTTTATGGCACGTGATGGATATATTATGAAAATAATATACGACCAATTAGGATATGATAAAAAAATTCCAGACAGATACTTTGAAGTATCAAGGAGAAGTTTGCGAGTTCCAAGGTATGCTAAATTTAATTCTCTGGAAGAAATTATGGGTGAAACTCCGTTACTGTCTGTTACTAATATGGAGCAGATTCTAGATAGTTTTGGTTTGAATCCATTAAAATATAATGAAATAATCAATAAATATGGATTTAATCTTGATAGTGTATTGAAAAGAGATAACTTAGTAAATGAAAAAAAGTTTGTTGCTTTATTTAATGAAATAAAAGATGATATCTTCGAAAATGCAATTGTTGAAAATGATTTATTATTGGAGTATTTGAAACAATTTGATTTTTCGAAAAAAATAGCAATAGTTGATATAGGATGGGGAGGTTCAATTCAAAGTAATTTAATACAAACGTTAGATGAGAATCATATAGAAAATGATGTTATAGGATATTATTTTGGATTAGCAAAGGAGTCAAAAAATAAGCTAGGAAAAAAAGGATATAAAGCTAAAGGCTATTTATTTGATTGTTTAAATAGTGATAATGATCATGATATTGAAATTTCCTTTAGACCCCTATTCGAGACGCTGTTTCTTGAACAGAGCGGCTCAATAATGAAATATGAACATAAGGATAATGTAGTAGTTGCGAAACGCTATCCTTATGAATATGAGATTGATAGAAGTCTTCTACCAGAAGCATTAAGAGTAAGAGATATACAAGCAGGAGCCTTACAGTTTGCAAGAAAGTATAGCTTGAGTAAATTGTCTGATTATATTGGAGATAATAGAGAGCTGTATTTTGATTATATTTATTCTACTGGAACTAATCCGAGTAAAAAAGATTTAGAAATGTATGGTGATTTCTTGTTTTTTAATAATGGATCGGAGGCATATTTGTCAAAAACAAAAGGAATGGGGTATTATATTATACATCCTAAGCAGTTCTTGAAAGATTTGTCAGGCGCTCAGTGGAAGATAGGCTATCTTAAAAGAACTTTAAAAGTTAGATTACCATATTTGAAAATATATACACTATTGCATAAAATTGCAAATGGGACTGAAGATTAGTAGGGTGGATAAAAATGATATATTTATTATGTATATGTGTTTTTGGATTATTTGTGCTTTCTGCAATTGTATTTAAGAGAGATTTCACTGCACCAGCGGTTTTAATTACGTTAGGCTTTGTTATTTCTCTTTTGTGCTGTTGTATATATGCAGATGAATGGAATTTTAGTGATTATCGTTTGTTTTGGGTTATTATTTCAGGACTATCAGGCTTTATTTTAGCTTGTTGGTTAGCGTTTGTTTTTGTTAAGAAAAGAAAAACCAAATCATGTAAAATTACAAACATGAAAATATCGACTGTTGATGAAGTAGATATTTCTAATATAAAATTAACAATTTATCTTGGAATACAATTAGTATTTATTTTATTTCAAATTTATGATTTATATAGAAATTCCAGAGGCGGTTCATTAGCTTATGCAATAGGATATTATTATAGCATGAATAGTTCTGGCACATTGGAATATAAATCACAGGTATTAAATATAGCAGGAATTTTAATAATGCCTGCTAATTATATAATTTTATATGTTTTGGCTAGAAAAATTACTCATAGAAGAAAAGTAGATGTTTTGTTAATACTTAACGTTGGAGTTTCGATAGTCAGTTCACTACTTAATGGCACACGTACAACACTGTTTATGTATGCTATCTCTTTTTCTGTTATGTTTATTATACAGAAGCAACGAGTGACAAAGAAAAAAATGAATATCAATTTAAAAAATATTATTAAGTTTTTCATAGTATTTTATTTGGCAATAGTTGTTTTTTCTTCACTTTTTTCTCTACAAGGAAGAACAATTAGTGATCTTACAATGGTTGATTTGATTGCTAATTATTTAGGAGCTCCAATAAAAAATCTTGAGTTGTTTATTAAGGATAATATTACAAATAATGGAAAACCAGCCGGAAGTGCAACTTTTATGAATACATACACATGGCTGAATGAATTAATAGGAAAACAAATATTTGACCTTCCTAATTTGTACAAATATAGATGGAATAAAGGAAAAATTCTTGGTAATGTATATACACAGTTTATGCCGTTATATTATGATTATGGTATTGTAGGGGTTTTTTCTGTTATGTTTATTTTAGGCTTTTTTTGCCAGAAAATTTATAATAAAGTAAAAATGCAAGCTGATAATAATAGAATTGATTATCGTTTAATACTATATTCGTATACTGCTTTTGCAATAGTATTTTGTTTTTTCTCAAATAAATTTTTTGAGTTAATTTTTGCAAGGGCAATGATTTATAATATTGTTGGAATATTATTCTTTGATATATTGTTCTTTAGATTGCAAGTTAAAGAGCATGGGTTTGTGATTAGAATAAGGTAAATAGGTTTTGAGAATGAATAAAAGTGTAAGTATAATAGTTCCGGCATATAATGTAAGTGAATATATTGATTTATGTTTAAAATGTTTAATAAAACAATCTTATAGCAATTATGAAATTATAGTAATTGATGATGGTTCAACGGACGGAACTTCGAAAATTTGCGATTGTTTTGCAAAGAATAATAAAAATATAAAAGTATTTCATACAAGAAATAATGGAGCAGGTGAGGCTAGAAACATTGGCCTAAGTCATGCAAATGGTGATTATATATGTTTTGTTGATGCTGATGATATGGTGGAGTCTAACTATATAGAGGGACTTGTCAATGGAATTATAGGTAATGATTTATCTATATGTAACTATGATAATAAGTTGGTGCGACTGAATAATAGTGATAATTTAATAATAGAAAATATAGACCAGATTACCACTTTTCGGAGAATGTTTGCTTCAGACGGAGAAAAAAAATTATGTTATGGATATTTATGGAATAAACTTTTTCGCAAAGACATAATTGAAAAATATAATATAAAATTTCAAAGCAAATACATTATGTGGGAGGATATGCATTTTTGCTGCCAGTATGTTATAAACATATGTAATATAGGATATGTAAATAATGTGCTGTATCATTATAATTGTACGAATAATGAGAGTATTAGTCACAAAATAAGTAATAAAACAATGAAATTATGGATTGAGGCAGCACGAAGTATCGAATTGTTATTGGGAGAAAGTTTGGTAAAAAACACTGGATATGATGTACTAATGGCTGATTTATATATGAAAAAGCTTATATCTGGTGTAAAATTGAAAGAGCATGTAGAAGAAGACATACTTAACTATTTATGTAAAAATAAAAATATGCTTAGAAAAAAGTATAATATATATTTGAGAATATACGTTTTAAACCCGGAAATTTTAATTGCGATGAGAAAATTAATAACTGTTTGATGTGTAAGGAAAATGAAACTATGATAGGTATAATTACTTTATATTATAAGAATTACAATATTGGAGGGTTATTGCAAGCATATGCATTACAAAAAGTACTTTCTAATTTAAACATTGAGTCAGAACAAGTTAGAGTTTGGCATTATAAGAGAGAGTATATAACTTTCAAGAATAAAGTAAGTAGAAAAATATGTCACATGATTAAAAACCCAATTAAAGAGGCAAAAGTTACTATAAATAATAGTAACTTAAAAAAGAGAAGAAAACTTATACAGGATGAATTATTAGTACGTGAAAATTTAATGGAGCAGTTCATGGATAGGATTCCTCATAGTAATGAGGTGTACGATATATATAACATTAGTGAGAGCTTGCGATTATATAATGGATACATAGTTGGTAGCGATCAAATTTGGAATGATGATTATATATCACAAGATTATATGAAGATTAATATGCTTTCATTTGTGCCAAATGCAATTCTTAAAATGTCATACGCAGCCAGTATTGGAAAACATAATAATTTTAAAGAGTGGTTTATAAATGATTTAGATTATTTAAAAAAATTTGACGCAATATCTGTTAGGGAAAAAACTGCAAATGCATTTTTGAAAAACAGAAAAATTGAATCTACAGTTACTTTAGACCCAACACTTTTGTTAGAAAAAGATGAGTGGAATAAATTTGTAAATAAAGAAAAATTGGAATGTAAAAGCCCATATGTGTTTACTTATTTTCTGGGAAAAGATAAGGAAAACAGAATTATTGCAGAGAAGACAGCCAAAAGAAATAATTTGTCTATTGTTAATTTTGCTCATGCAATAAATTATTTCAGAGATGAGGATAAAGATTATGGAGATTATAAAATTGTAGAATATTCTCCGGATGATTTTATAAATTATATTGCTAATGCAAAGATCATAATAACTGATTCGTTTCATGCGGCGGTTTTTTCTATAATCTTTAACAAAGAATTTTGGGTTGTTCCAAGATTGGATGATAGTGGTATATCATCTATGAACTCTAGGTTGAGTGATTTATTAGAGATTTATGGTATGCAAGAAAGATATATTAAAACTCGAGAAGATGTAGAGAATAAAAATATGTATAAAAAAATAAATTATGATGATGTTAATAAACATTTAAATGAACAAAGAAAAGATTCTATAGAGTTTATAGTAAATAGTATTCACAAACAAACGAATTAGTTTATATTAGGGAGAGGAAAAATAACAATGCCAAACGATGAGAGAATTTTGGAGACTATGCCAACCGGTACACTTGGACTTGTTGCAACTGACAGTTGTATAGGTCTTGCCCAGAAGGTAGATGCATACTTACAGGGCTGGAGAGAACACAGAGAGCACCAGCATGCTAACGAGAGTGCTTTCAAGGACTACTACAAAAACAGCTATATTATCAAGCCTTCTACACCTAGATTCGGTTCTGGCGAGGCTAAATGTGTTATCAACCAGTCAGTTCGTGGTTATGATCTGTACATTATGGTAGATGTAACAAACTACAGTCTTACCTATACAGTATGCGGTCAGACAAACCACATGTCACCTGATGACCACTATGCTGACTTAAAGCGTGTTATCGCTGCAGCCGGCGGAAAAGCAAGAAGAATAACAGTTATCATGCCTTTCCTTTATGAGAGCCGTCAGCACAGACGTACAGGCCGTGAGTCTCTTGACTGTCCATTAGCTCTTCAGGAACTTATCAACATGGGTGTAGACAATATCATCACCTTCGATGCTCATGACCCTCGTGTGGTAAATGCTATTCCTCTGAACGGCTTTGAGAATGTAATGCCTTCTTACCAGTTCATCAAGGGTATCTTAAAGAACGTAAAGGATATCACTATTGATTCTGACCATCTTATGATCATCTCTCCTGATGAGGGAGCTACAAACCGTGCCATCTACCTTGCAAATGTGCTTGGTGTAGACATGGGTATGTTCTACAAGCGTCGTGATTACAGCCGTATCGTTGACGGACGTAACCCTATCGTTGCTCATGAGTTCCTCGGAACAAATGTAGAGGGTAAGGATGTTCTCATTATCGATGATATGATTTCTTCCGGCGAGAGTATGATTGATACTGCGAGAGAACTTAAAAAGCGTAATGCAAAGAGAATCTTCGTAGTTTCTACATTCGGTCTTTTCACAAACGGATTTGAGTCATTTGACAAGGCTTACGAAGAGGGACTTATCTATCGTGTAGTAACAACAAACCTTATCTACCAGTCACCAGAGCTTCTTTCAAAAGAGTACTATATAAGCTGTGACATGAGTAAATACATTGCTTACATCATTGATACGCTCAACCATGATTGTTCTATCAGTGATCTTCTTTCACCATATGATAGGATTAAATCAGCAGTGCAAAACTATACTAATGAGAATAAATAAAATATATTGAATTAGGAGACATCATGAACAATCTTGAACTTGAGAAGATGGCGAATGAAATTCGCAAG